>WLWD01005889.1_pt1 | contig 94805 bp, 82 predicted proteins | sample 6712731 | NCBI WGS metagenome assembly WLWD01 (sample SAMN12718690, study PRJNA576275) | sponge metagenome | isolation source: marine sponge | host: Mycale hentscheli | place: New Zealand: South Island, Marlborough, Capsize Point | collected 2014-11-01
TCACTCTTTTTTATTTTATTATCTTATTTCATTTCTTTTTCTTCAAATTTTATTGCTTGTAGCTCAGAAGTCACTCTTTAATGATGAAATTTATTCTTAACAATGCCCAAACAATGTAGATGTTTTGTTTAATGTACCACTGGTTGGTATTGCATAACATGAAAGCTGTGCAACATATTGTACCACATGTATCTCATGCTGTGGTAGACTAGAATAGCATGTACGTCTTTTAGATATTAGCACTCAAATTTGATTTATGTACCACAGACGGTACATGTAGCACATATATCAACACGCAATGCAAGTATTACAACTTATGATACAAATAGTACAAGTTTTATGGTATGTGTTGGCTTCTTCAAATGAGTTATTTGTGTACTTAGTGCAATACATTTGTGTTAAGTTATTTACCACTACATAAACATGCATAATACATAATTGTGGATGTAGTACACTACTTCACAACTGTTGTATATACAGTACCACGTGTGGTCGACAGCTTATTACAGTACCACATGTTGGTATCGCATATATTAAGTGCTGTACAACATATGGTACCGCATTTCATTATTTCCCGGTATAGTACTACTACCGTGCTACCTGGCTAACCTGTCATATTACACGTGGTACTGTATATACAATAGTAGTGAAGTAATGCACTACACCCATAATTATGTATACTTCTGATACATGCATAATAAGTGATTATGCATTAAACACACTACTTCACATAGGTGGTGAACAAAGTACCACATGCGGTACAAACTATGAGTTAGAAGATAATGCCGGATGTACCTAAAATGGTACACAAGAACTATCTTGCAACATTTGTAGTATGATATTGACTATACAAATAACAATAAAAAACTTGAAATTGTACAAACGGTGGTACACATGTAAGTCTTTAGCCCTAGCCCTAGCTCTAGCCCCCTAGGTAACACCGACACTACAGAATTTACCAATCGTACCACCTATTATACTAGTGATGTGCTTGAGCACAAATGGCGAGCGAGCCTAAAGACTATACTATTTTTATATGAATGATTTTGACTTCTAACACTGAAGCTACTGAAAATAAGGTCCAGTTTTTTAATTTAGCATACAGGGTAAAGGGATTTCAGTGACATAGTAACAACTCTCTGCAACTGCTTGAATAGGGGATTTGCATGATGACATCACGTAACATCCTACCACGCCCACCGATGGTATCACTGCACACCCGGTCCCATTGAAAATGTATTAGTTTTGCTGACCGCCTGGTCTATTTTTGGCTGTAGCACCAGCGCCAGGCTGCACAGAGCTTCCAAATTACAGGAATAGCTTTATTATGAAATTTACTAACTGCTGATAGCAAAAGTTTAGGATTTTCAGCCCTGGCTAATGGAATTCCTGGGAGTGAAATTTGGTGATGGTTATCTAACCACCCTACTTCTTCTTGGAACTCACCTTGAAAACTGAGACTGGCTGGTTTTTCTCAGAATTCTATAGCCTGGGGGTGGCCTGCTTCTTAGAAGCTGATTGTGGTGAAGATAATAATTTCTCTGGAGGGATTGGTGAGTCTTATAAGAGAAGTTAGAAAAAGAGATTGCTTTGTTCCTGAATGCTAAGATAACAGAAGAAAGAACAACATGGTGATCATTTCATAACTTTCCTAAGGATAAACTGATGAGAAAGAAATGATTAATTTCTAAAAAGATAGGATTTGTATCATCAGCTGTTTTGCTCCACAATGTGGAAGAACTCTTGAATATCTTTGTGGAGGATATTGTAACAAAAAGCATTGCTACAGGGACGGCAGTGGAGAATTGGCAAGCCTACAATTAATATTGCCTCTTATTACTGATCAAGTTTACTTTATTTAGATTGAGTATGTTTTTATGTTTATTTTAATTATCTTTCTCCCCTTAGTTCAATATGTATTCATTTTCTTTGATTGTTTAGTTACAGTTTAACCACAGTGTAAAACATGAAAGCAATAATTATGCCAGTTCTGCAGGACATTAATGTCCGTGCATTAACTACCTAAAATAACCCACCTACTGTGGAGTTAAGTAATGCCATTAGCTAGCTACCTGTTGAAGAGGTAAAAAAATGGTGAAGGGACATATAAATTCTAGTTAAAAACTAGCAAACAGGACATTATTACTGATACAGTCCATAGATATACAACAGTCCCACACGCTTTGTGAGAAAATTTATTAATGCGGGTGATAATGATGATGATAATCATAATAAAATACTATGAAGTGAATCAAATTGGTGGACCAATAATTGAGTGCACTAAGAGAAAAACCTGTTAATGCTAATTCAATGTCCAAACTTCTGATAGCTAGTAATGGAGTTAGCAAAATTGTGGTAAATATTTTTTCTTGTTTTTCGTTTGTACCTTGATTCTCAAAGACAACTATCTGGATCTATATATATATTCAATTTAGGAAGTATGTCTTAGACCTCTTAACTTTGTCACAAGTCACAGTATCGCGAGGCTGTTGTTTAGCTACATACCATTTTGCTTACCTTTCTTTTAAGTTGCCAATATTTGCTAGCAAATACATACCTTTTATCTATCTCAACTTCACAACATGAAGCTGACTGAGAGTAAGATGTTCAACTATAGCTACTTGCTTTTATAAATGGTATTTCTGCCAGAGTCTGAGTCTGCCAGACAGGTGGTTGCATTTATGTCTCCTGACTAGTTTATGGAGATGATAACTTCACCACAATCAGGTTACTTCTAAGAAAATCCACAGCACAATAGGAAGGCCACCACCAGGCTATAGAATTCTGAGAAAAACCAGCCAGTCTCAGTTTTCAAGGCGAGTTCCAAGAAGAAGTAGGGTGGTTAGATAACCATCACCAAATTTCACTCCCAGGAATTCCAATAGCCAAGGCTGAAAATCCTAAACTTTTGCTATCAGCAGTTAGTAAATTTCATAATAAAGCTATTCCTGTAATTTGGAAGCTCTGTGCAGCCTGGCGCTGGTGCTACAGCAAAAAATAGACTAAGCGGTCAGCAAAACTAATACATTTTCAATGGGACACGGTGTGCAGTGATACCATCGGTGGGCGTGGTAGGATGTTACGTGATGTCATCATGCAAATCCCCTATTGAAGGGAAAAAACAACAACAAAACAATACACGTTATTTAAAAAATTTCTTTGTGATATTCTTTAGCTAAGTAGTGGTTGTAACACACAATGCTTTGACACAACTGGACATACACCTACACAGACTTACCTTCGCAGTAGTCTAGTGGACAATGTATTTTCAAGTAAATACTGTTGCGCACGGCTTATAACCATGACAAAGAGCGCATTGACTTACCACCGCCACTAACTCGAATAGAAATGAAAGTCCCTTAAGTTTTTAAGTTTTAACTGCACCCGCAAAAGAATTCAAAACGGTAAACAATTCAATTTCTAGGGTGATATGGGTACTGATCGATAAACCAGAGGATTCTGTTTAGTGCAATTTGGGACGGGGTCGACCACATAACTAACACAAAAACGCGAGGGTCACAGTACAAAATGACATACGTACGTCCAAACATATATACAAATAAATAAATAAATAAACATGTAAGTGTCTCGCTCGCCAACTATCAAAATTACAAAATTAAATAAAAGTATATACAAGTTGAAGGTGTTTTGTTTTAAGTACTACACGGTATAACTTAATTTGTGTGCTGTATAACATATTGTACCACTTGTACCACTTGTTGTATGAGACTAGAATAGCACGGACAACTGTTGCTATATACACTTTTTCATTTAATTTATAAACGAAATATGGTACATGCAGTACATTTCAAAACATGCAATCAGGTATTCAAAAACTGGTGTTACATGTGGTGCAAGTTTTACAGTTGATGGAATATTGTTTTTTTCAAAATAGCAATTTTGTTCTGTTGCATACCACCTTGTGGTACGTGATGTACCACTTCTGATACATGCATACTAGTGGTGTGCTTGAGCACAAATGGCGAGCGAGCCTTAAACTACACTATTGTTAAATGATTGATTTTAACTTCTAACACTCAAAGATACTAAAATAAAGTCGAGTTTTTTAATTACGTATGCGGTAAAGGGGTTTCAATGTCATAGTAACTGCTTCCGCAACAGTTTGAATTGAAAAAGAAGCAACAAAATCAAATCACGTTATTTAAAGTTTTCTTTGTGACATTCATAATAGTAGTTGTAACGCACAATACTTTCACACAACTGAACATACATACACAAGACTTACCTTCGTGATTTGTCTAGTAGACAATGAATTTACAAGTAAATGCTGTTGAGTAGGGCTTATAACTGTGACAAATAGCGACTAACTCGAATAGAAATGGAGCTCCCATAAGTTTTTGAGTTTTAACTGCACCCACAAAAGAATTCAAAGCAGTAAACAATTCAATTTCTAAGGTGATACGGGTAATGGTCGCTAAACCGGAGGATTCTGTTTAGTGAAGTTTGGGACAGGGTCGAACGTGGAGCGAACACAAAAATACGGAGGGTCAAAGTACAAAATGACATACATACGTCCAAACATATATATAAACTAGTGGTGGCTTGAGCACAAATGGCGAGCGAGCCTGATAGTTAGGTAACATAAAACTAAGTATTGTTACAGTGTTAGAACTTAGCCTTAGTTCGCCTAATCCACACCACAATTGCTTTAGGAATCTCGTATCCAGGTAGCAATGACGCGGGTGCTCAGTTTACCTGGTTTTTGTACAACTTAGAAAAATAGCTGCGCAGTACGTGCAAGAGTAAAAGGCTGGAGAAATGTTCTCGGCGCGGCTACCATCGGTTTTGTGTAGTTTGCGCATGATCAGTAGCTACTTAGCTGTTAGATTTGTCATCTGCTATCAGTCATGGAAACCGGAACCAATGGCAGAACAAGTAAGTAGATTTATTTAGGAGAAGAATTGTATCAGTTGTGATATAGCTATTGTGTTAGAATAGAAGACAGAATAATGCAGAGAAGACTGAGCAAGTTGCGCAGCCAATAAAAAAAAATTTAAACAATAAATTGAGTAGATATATAGTATTAAAATTCTCATAATTTACTTCATTTTAATACAGAAAAAAAGAAGAAGAAAAAGAAATAGGTAAGTCATTATGGTTTAACCTGTAGCTGTTATGATATGATGCACTTTTTTTTGTAGACAGCAATACCAGAGGAGCAAATACGTTATAGTATTTAAGTAACTTATTTATCTTAACTGTCCATATTAACTTATCTATCTTAACTGTCCATATTAACCACTTATAAATATATATTTTAACCACTTATAAACATATATAATATATGCTTTAAAATGTGTAATCTTTGTATTATCATGAAAAGTTATGTGATGGCCTAGCTAGCTCAAAACTCATAAGTTTGTGGTTATGGGCATAGCACCCTCCATGGTTTTAAAAGTGGCCACACCTTGAACAAGTCTACAATTGTTCTTAGGACCAAATGTAAATTTGCCGTTTGAATGCTATCAGTTAGAAAATGGACTCAATAAGTACACAAGACGTAACTGTGTAGGCAAAAAATCAGATAGGTCAGAGACAAAAACCTAACCTGTCAATAAAGGTAACGATTTTTCATCAGCTAAGCAGTCCTTGTAACACACAGCACCTTCACATACACTTGTTCACTTGATGTACCAACACAAAAATTACTTCCTTCAGTGATTTGACATTAGTAGTATTGTAAGCACAATACTTTCACACAAAGCGGTAAACAATTCAATTTCTAAGGTGATACGGGTAATGGTCGCTACACAAGAGGATTCTGTTTAGTGAAGTTTGGGACGGGGTCGAACGCGGAGCGAACACAAAAATACGGAGGGTCAAAGTACAAAATGACATACATACGTCCATATATATAAATAAACAAACATCCCCGATTTTCAATTGTGTTACCCCTATGAGTGTCTCGCTCGCCAATTACCATACTAGTGTGATGTGCTTGAGCACAAATGGCGAGCGAGCCTAAAGACTATACTATTTTTATATGAATGATTTTGACTTCTAACACTGAAGTTACTGAAAATAAGGTCCAGTTTTTAAATTTAGCATACAGGGTATAGGGATTTCAGTGCACCATAGTAACAACTCTCTGCAACTGCTTGGAAGGGAAAAAACAAGAACAAAACAATACACGTTATTTAAAAGTTTTCTTTGTGATATTCTTTAGCTAAGTAGTGGTTGTAACACACAATGCTTTGACACAACTGGACGTGCACCTACACAGACTTACCTTCGCAGTAGTCTAGTGGACAATGTATTTTCAAGTAAATACTGTTGCGCACGGCTTATAAATATGACAAAGAGCGCATTGACTTAAAACCGCCACTAACTCGAATAGAAATGGAAATCCCTTATATTAAGTTTTCAAGTTTAAACTACACCAGCAAAAGAATTCAGAACGGTAAACAATTCAATTTCTAGAGTGATACGGGTACTGATTGATAAACAAGAGGATTCTGTTTAGTGAAATTTGGGACGGGGTCGACAACCGAACTAACACAAAAACGCGAGGGTCAAAGTACAAAATGACATACATACGTCCATACATATATCTAAACTAGTGGTGTGCTTGAGCACAAATGGCGAGCGAGCCTGATAGTTAGGTAACATAAAGTGTTACTATTTTTAGCTTACTTCATGCAAACACTATAATAGCAGTTATGACATTTGATTTCAGCAAACAAATACAAAATCACTCTCTTACCTAATTAATGGTAACTTTTGTAGTATCAAACATCAACCATTCTGATAATCTCAATCACCAGTAACTCTTGAACAAGCTCTCAGCTACGATAAAAAATAAACCAGTGTTATTATCTGTAATTTTAGCCAACAAATATAAAATTACTACTTACCTCATTCTTGAGTATTGATAACTTCTGTAGTATCAAATTAAAGTTACTTTGACCATCTGAATTACCTTGAATTCTTGACAACAAGCTCTCACCTACCAAAAAAAAGACAATCAATTTTAGCACACAAATACAAAATTACTTTCTTACCTCATTTTCTTGAGCAGTGGTAACTTTTGTAGTACCAAATTTGAGTCATTCAGACTATTTGAATTTACCAGTCACTGTTGATAACAAGCTCTTAGCTACAAAACAGAAAGGACAGAGTTATTTTTGTATATTTAGCTAACAAATATGGAATTACGTACTTACCCCAGCTTCCCTCGAGTAGTAGTAGATTCCTTAGCATTAATACTACGGCATTCTGACTACCAATGACTCTTGACAACCAACAAGCGGCACTCCGTATCCCCCTAAAACGGCGAAGTTTTGAATTTAAATCTGGTAAAGGGTCTTCAATGCCATAGTAACAGGTCGCAGCAACTTTTTGTTTCTTGAAAAGCAAGCGTTTTCGCAGGAATTTTCTCACACTTCTGAGCTTAAGTATAAAGTAAGGCTTGCTTAATTCTGTAGTTTCAGAATAAACTGGGGTCAAGCCTAAAAAGACGTATTTTTTTGGAGAAAAAAGTTGCCCGCGCGCGCATTTTAGGGGCATACGTACCATCCTTACACACATATATACATATAACATATATCCGATTTTGCATTATCCACCCCTAATACTGTCTCGCTCGCCAACTAGTGGTGTGCTTGAGCACAAAATGGCGAGCGAGCCTGATAGTTAGGTAATAAAAATAAGTATTGTTACTATGTTTTAGCTTAGTTCATGCAAACACTATAATAGCAGTTATGACATTTGATTTCAGCAAACAAATACAAAATCACTCTCTTACCTGATTAATGGTAACTTTTGTAGTATCAAACATCAACCATTCTGATAATCTCAATCACCAGTAACTCTTGAACAAGCTCTCAGCTATGATAAAAAAAAAACCAGTGTTATTATCTGTAATTTTAGCCAACAAATATGGAATTACTACTTACCTCATTCTTGAGTATTGATAACTTCTGTAATATCAAATTGAAGTTACTTTGACCATCTGAATTACCTCGAATTCTTGACAACAAACTCTCAGCTACATAAACAAAAGACAATCAATTTTAGCACACAAATACAAAATTACTTTCTTACCTCATTTTCTTGAGCAGTGGTAACTTTTGTAGTACCAAATTTGAGCCAATCTGACTATTTGAATTTACCAGTCACTGTTGACAACAAGCTCTTAGCTGAGTTAACAATAACAGAATTACCTGAATAAACTTAGAAAGCAGTGGCAAAGAAGCGCAGCTTGACAAAGACTTCACAATTGTTTCAAGAAGAGAGTAGCTATAAACGTTTTGGTTGAAACAGAGTTGCGGGCAGTGCAGCAGGATTCTCCGCGCTCGTTAATTGAAAAATACTGAAACTGTGAACGCTTTACCTAACTTACGTAATTAGAAGCGCAGGCTAAAACAGAAGTCTCACGTACCCCATAAACAGATAAATAAATAACTAGTGATGTGCTTGAGCACAAATGGCGAGCGAGCCTAAGACTATACTATTTTTAGATGAATGATGATTTTGACTTATAACACTGAAGCTACTGAAGGTCCAGTTTTTAAATTTCGCATACAAGGTAAAGGGATTTCAGTGCCATAGTAACTAACTCTCTGCAACTGCTTGAATTGAAGGAAAATAACAACAAAACAATACACGTTCTTTAAACGTTTTCTTTGTGATATTCTTTAGCTAAGTAGTGGTTGTAACACACAATGCTTTGACACAACTGGACATGCACCTACACAGACTTACCTTCGGGATAGTCTAGTGGACAATGTATTTTCAAGTAAATACTGTTGCGCACGGCTTATAACCATGACATAGACATAGAGCTTGACTTACCACCGCCACTCACTCGAATAGAAATTGAAGTCCTGTAAGTTTTCACGTTTTAACTGCACCAGTAAAAGAATTCAAAACGGTAGACAATTCTATTTCTAGGGTGATACGGGTACTGATCAATAAACAGAGAATTCTGTTTAGTGAAGTTTGGGACGGGTCGACCACCGAACTAACACAAAAACGCGAGGGTCAAAGTACAAAAATGCCTTGCGTACGTCCAAACATATAATTGGCGAGCGAGCGTAGCGAGCAAGACACTTACAGAAATAACACAATTGAAAATCGGGGATGTTTGTTTATCAGTACGTATGGACGTACGTATGTCATTTTGTACTTTGACCCTCGCATATTTTTGTGTTCGCTCCGCGTTCGACCCCGTCCCAAACTTCACTAAACAGTATCCTCTGATTTAGCGACCATTACCCGTATCACCTTAGAAATTGAATTGTGTGTACCGCTTTGAATTCTTTTGCGTGTGCAGTTAAAACTCTAAAACTTATGGGAGTTCCATTTCTATTCAAGTTAGTCTCTATTTATCACAGTTACTAGTGGTGTGCTGGAGCACAAATGGCGAGCGAGCCTTAAACTACACTATTGTTAAATGATTGATTTTAACAACTAACACTCAAGCTACTAAAATAAAGTTGAGGTTTTAAATTAAGTTAATGCGGTAAAGGGGTTTCAATTCCATAGTAACTGCTCCCCGCAACTGTTTGAATTGAAAAAGAAGCAATAAAATCAAGTCACGTTATTTAAAATTTTCTTTGTGATATTCTTAATAGTAGTTGTAACGCACAATACTTTCACACAACTGAACATACCTACGCAAGACTTACCTTCGTAGTTCGTCTAGTGGACAATGAATTTTCTAGTAAATGCTGTTGAGTAGGGCTTATATAACTGTGACAAATAGCGTATTAACTTACCACACTAACTCGAATAGAAATGGAGCTCCCATAAGTTTTTGTGTTTTAACTGCACCCGCAAAACAATTCAAAGCAGTAAACAATTCAATTTCTAGGGTGATACGGGTAATGGTCGCTAAACCGGAGGATTCTGTTTAGTGAAGTTTGGGACGGGGTCGAACGTTGAGCGAACACAAAAATACGGAGGGTCAAAGTACAAAATGACATACATACGTCCAAACATATATCTAAACTAGTGGTGTGCTTGAGCACAAATGGCAAGCGAGCCTTAAACTACACTGTTGTTAAATTTGATTTTAACAATTAACACTCAAGCTATTAAAATAAAGTCGAGTTTTTAAATTACGTATGAGGTAAAGGGGTTTCAATGTCATACCGCAACAGTTTGAATTGAAAAAGAAGCAACAAAATCAAATCACGTTATTCAAAATTTTGTTTGTGATATTCTTAATAGTAGTTGTAACGCACAATACTTTCACACAACTGAACATACCTACGCAAGACTTACCTGCGTGGTTCGTCTAGTGGACAATGCATTTTTAAGTAAATACTGTTGAGTAGGGCTTATAACTGTGACAAATAGCACATTAATTTACCACCGCCACTAACTCGAATAGAAATGGAGCTTCCATAAGATTTTGAGTTTTAACTGCACCCGCAATTCAAAGCCGTAAACAATTCAATTTCTAAGGTGATACGGGTAATGGTCGCTAAACCGGAGGATTCTTTTTAGTGAAGTTTGGGACGGGGTCGAACGCGGAGCGAACACAAAAATACGGAGGGTCAAAGTACAAAATGACATACATACGTCCATACATATATCTAAACTAGTGGTGTGCTTGAGCACAAATGGCGAGCGAGCCTGATAGTTAGGTAACATACAATTAAGTTTTGTTACTATGTTTTAGCTTAGTTCATGCAAACACTATAATAGCAGTTATGACCTTTTATTTCAGCAAACAAATACAAAACCACTCTCTTACCTGATTAATGGTAACTGTTGTAGTATCAAACATCTGCCATTGTGATGATCTCAATCACCAGTAACTCTTGAACAAGCTCTCAGCTACGATAAAAAATAAACCAGTGTTATTATTTGTAATTTTAGCCAACAAATAATGGAATTACTACTTACCTCATTCTTGAGTATTGATAACTTCTGTAGTATCAAATTGAAGTTACTTTGACCATCTGAATTACCTTGAATTCTTGACAACAAGCTCTCACCTACAAAAACAAAAGACAATCAATTTTAGCACACAAATACAAAATTACTTTCTTACCTCATTTTCTTGAGCAGTGGTAAGTTTTGTAGTACCAAATTTGAGTTATTCTGACTACTGTTGACAACAAGCTCTTTGCTATAAAAAAGAAAGGCCAGAGTTATTTTTGCATATTTAGCTAACAATATGGAATAACGTACTTACCTCAGCATCCCTCGAGTAGTAGTAGCTTCCTTAACATTTATGTGCTTACATACACTTTTCAGAAGTAGTGATAGCTCTCTTAGTACAGACTACAGGTGGCTCTTGACAACTAACAAGCCGCACTTAGCCGGAAAAACGGCGAAGTGAATTATAACTCTGGTAAAGGGTCTTCAATGCCGCCATAGTAACCGGTCGAATCAACTTTTTGTTTCTTGAAAAGCAAGCATTTTCGCAGGAATTTTCTCACACTTTGGAGCTTAAGTATAAAGTAAGGTTTGCTTAATGCTGTAGTTTCAGAATAAACTGGAGTCAAGCCTAAAAAGCCGTGTTTTTTCGGAGATAAAAGTTCTCGGCGCGCGCGTTTAAAGAGCATACGTACCATCCATACATACATACATATAACATATACCCAATTTTGCATTATCCACCCCTAAAAATGTCTCGCTCGCTACGCTCGCTCGCCAATTAATAGTGCAGACAACTGTTGCTGGTGACTAAAAAATTTTATTGGTTTGGTATGAGTGTGGTTTGAAGGTGCTGGTGACTAACAGAAATTTTGTTTAATATGAGTGTGGTTTGAATTGCATGTGCATATGAGATTCATGGATTGCTTTTTTCAAAATAGGTAATTGTGTTCTGCATATGAGATTCATGGATTGCTTTTTTCAAAATAGGTAATTGTGTTCTGCATATGAGATTCATGTACATGCTTTTTCAAAATAGGTAATTGTGTTCTGCATATGAGATTCATGCGGATTGCTTTTTTCAAAATAGGTAATTGTGTTCTGTTGCATACCACCTTGTGGTACGTGATGTACCACTTCTGATACATGCATAATAAGTGATTATGCATTAAACACACTACTTCACTACTTCACATAGGTGGTAAACAAAGTACCGCATGCGGTAACTGATTTTGCATTAAACATACTACTTCACATAGGTGGTAACAAAGTACCACATTCGGTACAAATATGAATTAGAAGATAATGCAGGATGTACCTAGAGTAGTACACGAGAACTAGCTTGCAACACTTGTGGTACATCCTTCTACTTTATATAATAATAGTGGTACAGCCCTATAACTAGCCCTACTCTATGTAATAATAGTGATACATTTCTATAACTAGCTCTACTCTGTAATAATAGTGGTATATTTCTATAACTAGAATGACATGAATAAAATATAATTTATAAAATATAATTTTGTAAGCATCTCCACAGCTGGCATTCAGTTTGTTGTTCCAGTAATTTTCACAGTGATTTTCTAAAGCAACAACAACAAAAAATATGGAAAATTCATGCCCTTTCCTTAGTCCGGCGTTTTCCCAAGCCTGCCAATGTGCAGTGCGCGACTAATCTCGCCCGCGTTGATGTTGTGCTATACATTACATGCACTATACACTAGCCCTAGCCCCCCCCCACTGACTCTCCGACCAGTAGCTAATCTAGATACCATGATTTTTTTATTTTATTTTTTTATTATTATTTTTTTTTTCGAAAAAAAAAAGCAGTTTTTAACCCTTTCGTTCCTGAATTAATTTTAGGTCCAACGACCTCTGTTCCGTCAGTTCTGTTACAGACCACACACCACAATAATAGTTTCTGACTCTTCCCCGCCCCCTTGCACTCTAATTTGAGACCCCTTACCCAACCAAGCGGCTCTTAGGCAAACGACCATTACCTATTCGCATTTGCAGAAGGCACGGGCTTACCCCGCTACGAATTACCAACGGTAACCGATGACAACCATATAATATCGTATCGCCTGAGATTACCCAATATCGCCCAACTCAACCTAGTTTATATCATGAGTGTAGACAAGTATTCTGGAAAGGGGGGGGGCTTAAACGGATTCATACTTTCCCGCCCACACATTCATACATATACTGGTACCATCAAATTTCTTAGCTTATAACCTTTTATTTGATTGATATAAATACACTAAGTAATATAGAATCCTCCAGTGAAAGTCAATCTAGTCATTCATAGTCATCATCTGTCTGCCTGCTGTACATGTATGAATCTTGCAGCTAACAGCCACCGCAGACAGTATGACAGGATAAACATGTCTACAAGTACATCTCAGGTGGAAATTCTTAAGCCCCAATTTGTGACATCCATGCCACCTTCCTGTTCAACCCAGGCTATTAACTGGTAGTAGACTCTTAAGGCAGTGAAATTAAGTGAATGTTGATGTAGGAGGAAGACATTTCAATGTAACAAATGACTTAACTGAGCTTAGCTGAAGATACTTCTATGAGCATGTTGTAGCGCAATATAATATGATTGAACATGGTGATAATATATGATCATTTTGGACAAGGTTGTGGAATATGCCTTCTTACCAACTGTGAAGGCATGAACACAGACCAGTTGCAAAACACAGATTGTCAGTTGATATTGTACTTTTGTATCTTTACCCTCAGGGTCTGAGCAAAAACAAAGACTGTTGTAGTCTGCATTGGTATGTGCAGTTATAAATATATTATCAATATCGTCAGCTGCAACAGCAATGTTGTGTCCTTAACATTGATATCTTCTCCTAGCAATATTGAAGCCACCAATCAGAATTATTTTCGTCTAATAGCTGTACTTCTCTGTATGAGGAACAAAACCCATTACACAATGAGTAGCCACACAGTGAGTAGCTATACAATGAGTAGCTACACAATGAATAGCTATACAATGAGTAGCTATACAATGAGTAGCTATACAATGAGTAGCTACACAATGAGTAGCTACACAGTGAGTAGCTATACAATGAGTAGCTACACAGTGAGTAGCTATACAATGAGTAGCTATACAATGAGTGAGTAGCTACACAATGAGTAGCTATACAATGAGTAGCTATACAATGAGTAGCTATACAATGAGTAGCTACACAATGAGTAGCTATACAATGAGTAGCTATACAATGAGTAGCTATACAATGAGTAGCTATACAATGAGTAGCTACACAATGAGTAGCTATACAATGAGTAGCTACACAGTGAGTAGCTATACAATAAGTAGCTATACAATGAGTAGCTATACAATGAGTAGCTACACAGTGAGTAGCTATACAATAAGTAGCTATACAATGAGTAGCTATACAATGAGTAGCTACACAATGAGTAGCTATACAATAAGTAGCTATACAATGAGTAGCTATACAATGAGTAGCTACACAATGAGTAGCTACACAATGAGTAGCTACACAATGAGTAGCTATACAATGAGTAGCTACACAATGAGTAGCTACACAATGAGTAGCTACACAATGAGTAGCTACACAATGAGTAGCTATACAATGAGTAGCTATACAATGAGTAGCTACACAATGAGTAGCTATACAATGAGTAGCTACACAATGAGTAGCTACACAATGAGTAGCTATACAATGAGTAGCTATACAATGAGTAGCTACACAATGAGTAGCTATACAATGAGTAGCTACACAGTGAGTAGCTATACAATGAGTAGCTACACAGTGAGTAGCTATACAATGAGTAGCTATACAATGAGTAGCTATACAATGAGTAGCTATACAATGAGTAGCTACACAATGAGTAGCTATACAATGAGTAGCTATACAATGAGTAGCTACACAATGAGTAGCTACACAATGAGTAGCTAATGAGTAGCTACACAATGAATAGCTATACAATGAGTAGCTATACAATGAGTAGCTACACAATGAGTAGCTATACAATAAGTAGCTATACAATGAGTAGCTATACAATGAGTAGCTATACAATGAGTAGCTATACAATGAGTAGCTATACAATGAGTAGCTATACAATGAGTAGCTATACAATGAGTAGCTATACAATAAGTAGCCACACAGTGAGTAGCTATACAATGAGTAGCTATACAATAAGTAGCTACACAATGAGTAGCTATACAATGAGTAGCTATACAATGAGTAGCTATACAATGAGTAGCTATACAATAAGTAGCCACACAGTGAGTAGCTATACAATGAGTAGCTACACAATGAGTAGCTACACAATGAGTAGCTATACAATGAGTAGCTACACAATGAGTAGCTATACAATGAGTAGCTATACAATGAGTAGCTACACAATGAGTAGCTATACAATGAGTAGCTATACAATGAGTAGCTACACAATGAGTAGCTACACAATGAGTAGCTAATGAGTAGCTACACAATGAATAGCTATACAATGAGTAGCTATACAATGAGTAGCTACACAATGAGTAGCTATACAATAAGTAGCTATACAATGAGTAGCTATACAATGAGTAGCTATACAATGAGTAGCTATACAATGAGTAGCTATACAATGAGTAGCTATACAATGAGTAGCTATACAATGAGTAGCTATACAATAAGTAGCCACACAGTGAGTAGCTATACAATGAGTAGCTATACACTGGTAGTATCAATAAGTAGCCACCAGTGAGTGATAGCTATACAATGAGTAGCTAACAATAAGTAGTACACAAGAGAGCTATACAATAAGTAGCATACAATGAGTAGCTATACAATGAGTAGCTACACAGTGAGTAGCTATACAATAAGTAGCTATACGTGAGTAGCTATACAATGAGTAGCTAGCTATACAATAAGTAGCTAACAATGAGTAGCTATACAATGAGTAGCTATACAATGAGTAGTACACAATGAGTAGGAGTAGCTATACAATGAGTAGTACGTAGCTACACAATGAGTAGCTACACAATGAGTAGCTACACAATGAGTAGCTATACAATGAGTAGCTATACAATGAGTAGCTAACAATGAGTAGCTATACAATGAGTAGCTACACAATGAGTAGCTACACAATGAGTAGCTATACAATGAGTAGCTATACAATGAGTAGCTACACAATGAGTAGCTATACAATGAGTAGCTACACAGTGAGTAGCTATACAATGAGTAGCTACACAGTGAGTAGCTATACAATGAGTAGCTATACAATGAGTAGCTATACAATGAGTAGCTATACAATGAGTAGCTACACAATGAGTAGCTATACAATGAGTAGCTATACAATGAGTAGCTACACAATGAGTAGCTACACAATGAGTAGCTAATGAGTAGCTACACAATGAATAGCTATACAATGAGTAGCTATACAATGAGTAGCTACACAATGAGTAGCTATACAATAAGTAGCTATACAATGAGTAGCTATACAATGAGTAGCTATACAATGAGTAGCTATACAATGAGTAGCTATACAATGAGTAGCTATACAATGAGTAGCTATACAATGAGTAGCTATACAATAAGTAGCCACACAGTGAGTAGCTATACAATGAGTAGCTATACAATAAGTAGCTACACAATGAGTAGCTATACAATGAGTAGCTATACAATGAGTAGCTATACAATGAGTAGCTATACAATAAGTAGCCACACAGTGAGTAGCTATACAATGAGTAGCTATACAATAAGTAGCTACACAATGAGTAGCTACACAATGAGTAGCTATACAATGAGTAGCTATACAATGAGTGAGTAGCTACACAATGAGTAGCTACACAATGAGTAGCTATACAATGAGTGCTACACAATGAGTAGCTACACAATGAGTAGTTATACAATGAGTAGCTATATGAACTTTGAGCAATACAAATGATGTGTCTGCAAGTACATAATACTAATTTGCCATAGAGAAGGACAGCACATGACATAACTGCTTAAAATATGGCTTGCTAATACTAGCAACTTTCCTCTTTACAATTTCTTTTTTAACCATCTTTTACTCATTAGATGTATTCTCTGACTGTCACAGGCTTTTTTTAACAATACAGAATTAAAAAATATTTGGTTGCCACTGGGAATCGAACCCGGACCGCTTGCTTAGAGCATTTGTGCTTAAGCAAGTGGTCCTGGGTTCGATTCCCAGTGGTGACCAAATATTTTTAATCCTGTATTGTTAAAAAAAAAAAGCCTGTGAAGGTGAGAGAATACATTTAACTTTCCTCTTATCTCATAAACAGGGAATAAAAAAGCACATTGTTGCAAGACTATAGTCTAGAGAAGAATCAAATCTTAAGAAATCAAAGCTAGGTTATTTATTGGTGTCGGATGAAATACTTCCGTTAATGTCACTCAGAGATGATTTTTCTCTTGGGAGCGTGTGTGTGTGTGTGTGTGTGTGTGTGTGTGTGTGTGTGTGTGTGTGTGTGTGTGTGTGTGAGGGGAAGCATAACGTCCATCAATAAAATCTTATATATATAATTTGTACCATGGTATACATTCAAACCATCCAATCAGATCAATTCAAGGAGAATATATTTCATATACCCACTTTCTAGGAGGTGAATAAGTGAATCATCCAATGAAAAAAATTAGTTTTTATGTGTCTCCTATAGCCTTGAGTCAAGTCAGTTGCACCCCTTCGTTAAGTGAGTATGTGATTTACGCTATCCTCGGAGCTTCAGCCCTCGCTGGTGTAAATCCCACACCAACCTCCATGTCATGGTGTAGCCTACGCATACATTGTGGTGTAACTTATACATATTTATATTCCTTCCTAGCAAGGATGAATCGTAAAGTCAGGTAGAAAGTGTGAACCATTAAATTTCAAGTTTTAAAATTGCACGCAGTTACAAAAACACATTGGGAAAACAGGATTAATATTTGAAACAAGTGAGAAAAGTGCTTAATTTAATTTTTATAAGAAATAAAACTCCAAGCTTCAATTTCATGTGTTGCCCAGTACTTTGAGAAAAAAGGTCACTGCTTTTAGAATTACAACCATGAATTGAACAATGCAAATACATAAATATCAAATTTGAAATGAAGCGGCAAGCAATTCTTGGCATTTTTGAGGGAGAAAAATAGGCATGTTACTCTGTAAATTTTCTAGTTTTTCATTGACAGTAAGCTAATCGGAATAATTTTATCATTGCTCTATTTTTATTATGAGTATTGTTAACTATGTTAATTGGCGAGCGAGCGAAGCGAGCGAGCAACTCTAAGATGTAGTCTATGGAAATCCTGAATACGTCTTTTTTGAATACGTTTATTATTTTTTTTTGAATACGGTACGTCGTCATTTAAACGCGCGCGCGCATACGTGGTCGTTTAAATTTTTTTTTTTATTTTTTATTTTTTTTTATTTTTTTTAATTTTTTTAATTTTTTTAATTTTTTTATAATTTCAACAAAGGCAAAGCAAGAAATGGTACAAAACTAAATAAAAATAAATAATAAAAATAAAAGGGGCTACACCACCCCATCTCGGGAAGGAGGGAGGGTGGGGAACCGGTGGAGCCATAACGTAGAGTTCCCACAAGAGGTGCCTGGTGGTGGAGTGAAGATCTATACCATAGCCGGTCAGAAATAGCTCTACAAATGTCTTTGACAATGGTTATGGTGTCATGAGCCAGGCGCCCAGAGTCTCTGCAACTACAGGGATGCACTCAATGCCAGCTGAGCGACATGAAGGGAGGTTGGAGGCCAGTTTCCGCTGGACTCCCACTTGGAGGGCATGACCTGGGGTGAACGCAGCCTCAGCGACTAGCTGCTCCTGGAGAGGGCTGATTACGTGGATGTCGAGGGCCGCAGGTCGACCAGAGGTCCAATGAGGGAGGTAGACGTCTGCTGGACGGGTCTGGGAGCTGGCGACTAAGCCAAGGACTTCCTTTGTAGGTCCGAGGGCAGCGCTCTGTGCAGCGGAGAATATGACGTCACGAACAGAGTTTAAATTTTTTTTATTTTTTTTTTTATTTTTATTTTTTTTTATTTTTTTTTTTATTTTTATTTTATTTATCACGCATGCGTGCAAATATCGCAAAATGAAATATGAAAAGAAAAAGGAAAAAGACAATAAATATACAAAAAGTTCAGGCTACACCGTCCAGGGAGGGGGGTATGGTGGGGAGACGGTGGAGCCACAGCGATGCATTGCCCCGCCCTAAAGCAATTGCCACGCGGCCAAACAGGTGACTGGTAGTTGGGGTGGAGTCAGAAGTGCCGCAGCGATTCTCGATGGCCCTGCTGATGATGGTGATGGTGCGGATGGTGTCCTCAGCCAGCCTACCTAGTGTCTCAGCCACAAGAGGGACGAAGTCCGTCCCGGAGGAGCGGCAAGCTGAGAGGTTGGCTGCAAGCTTCCTCTGCACACCAACTTGGAGGGCATGGCCAGGTGTTTGGGCAGCCTGAGCGATGGTGAGCACCCCGACAGTTTCGCGCCTGGCCACAGAAGCCGCCCGCCCAGATTGGAAGTGCCTAGATGACATCAACGTCCCTCTCCGGCAGAAATGCCTTAGTCATGTCGTTGACGAGGCCTGCTTCCAGCAGCTCCTTGACTCGGCTCCCACCTGCCGCTCGCGGGCCCTTGCGTTGTCCTCCAGCCTCCCCCATGCCGGAGACTGGCTGAACATCATCCCCTCCACCACCCTCGGCCTCCATCTCCACGACCGAGAATTCCGGTGTTGCCTGCGCTACTGGCTTGGGGTTCCCCTCCACAGCTCGTCATACCCCTGCCCAGAATGCCACCTTACTGCTGATGCGTACGGTGATCACCAGGTCGGCTGCGGGGGGAATAGGGATCGCATTGCCCGTCACAATGCTGTCCGTGACGCCATCTACGCTGCTGCCCAGTCCGCTGCTCTCGCTCCCTCCAAGGAGACCCCCCCTGGCTTACTGCCTGGCTCGCAAGCTCGCCCGGGCGACATTTTCGTTCCATGCTGGAGCCTTGGCGGAGACGTCCGACCGCCTTTGATGTGCTTGTCAACAGAGTTTAAACTGAATACGCGGTCCTTTAAACGCGCGAGCGCATTCCAGAACTTCGCTCGCTCGCCCAACCAATGCTACACGAGCATTTTCTAGTTTAATTCCTATTCGATTTTAACAATTGGGGAGGGTTTGGGGTTCTCAATATCCATAGAATTAGCCATGAGGTAGTAGTAGGAGACGGTCGTCGTCGTCATTAATACTGACACACAAGCTGTACAATAAGTACAAATGACTTACGTATATCTGTACTGCGCACCCCACGTGCACCGCACGTGAACCGCACGACACCACAAACTGTAGGTGTGGCATGGGTGTTGTCTGACACACCGAGGGCGTATACCGTAGTAAAGGCATAAGCGGAGTAATGGATGAAGAAGGTAGAATAGAAACACCTAAGTTCAAAGTAGACCTACACTGCCACATACTACCGAAGAGATGGCCAGACTTAAAAGAAGTAAGTCTCCATACCTATTCTCTTATATGGTTTGTGAGCCCGTCCTCTTCGGTGTCCTGTAGCGCTATGGCTACGGAGGCTGGATTCAACTAGTTCATCATTGCCAGGGGAAGGCGAAGATGATGAAGGATAGGCAGATGTTCCGTGTTATCGACGACAACTGCTGGGACGCTGAAACGAGGATTAAAGACATGGATAGAACTGGTAAAAATGTCTGCTACACTTTATGCATTATTGTCAAGTCCCTTGTAGTGACGGATTCAAGTCTGTTAGTGGATTGAATAGCTAATGCTCTGAACCATGTGATCAATGAGTGCTATTGACAAGGTACAGGTTGTAGGTATGTTATCATCCACCACACACTATTCTAGTCTGGCAAAAACAAAACACACTTTCCATCAGCTCATGAGGTCTAATGATTTACACATTAAACAGGTAATAAGTGAGCTGTCTAATGCATCAGCTACTAACTGCAGTTGAGGTGGGGAATTGTAGCAGCAAGCTAAGCAAGTGGTCCAGTTCTCTTCAGAAATGACTGGCAAAATGGCAGAAGGAGAACTGGACAACTATTAGCTGGTCCTGATGTCCTCACAGTTAGGCGATGACCTCTAACCCAAGCTCATGTCTTGGCCCATTTCAACACTTGACGTTGCTATGTATGACCCTTTAAGAATTAATTATTGTAGAGCCTGAAAAACCCTTGTGAGTCTTACATGGTGGCCGAACCGAATGGTCATGATGTAATATTGGCCAAGCATTCCATGGTTGTCTATCACACAACAATGAAATCTACTATCTGATAGGCAGACAGGAAGTGTGTGACAACTGCCACACACACAGGATTGAGTACTCAGAGATACAGAGCACATCATACAGTACATGTACTCATAGCTAAAGGTCTTCTTTCATATTGTTTGGTAAATACACATACTGTTATAAATGTTTTTACAATATAATTTTATACACAAAGTATGAACACACGTTGTAATGTATTGCACAAGCAAGCAAGTAATGGAACTGAAATGCTGGAGTTCCCATTTCTCTAGAATGGCATGTTGCATGTGATAGCCAGTGTATGTCCTCTAGTATGGCATGTTGCATGTGATAGCCAGTGTATGTCCTCTAGTATGGCATATGTTGCATGTGATAGCCAGTGTATGTCCTCTAGTATGGCATGTTGCATGTGATAGCCAGTGTATGTCCTCTAGTATGGCATATATGGCATGTGATAGCCAGTGTATGTCCTCTAGTATGGCATGTTGCATGTGATAGCCAGTGTATGTCCTCTAGTATGGCATGTTGCATGTGATAGCCAGTGTATGTCCTCTAGTATGGCATGTTGCATGTGATAGCCAGTGTATGTCCTCTAGTACGGCATATGTTGCATGTGATAGCCAGTGTATGTCCTCTAGTACGGCATATGTTGCATGTGATAGCCAGTGTATGTCCTCTAGTATGGCATATGTGGCATGTGATAGCCAGTGTATGTCCTCTAGTACGGCATATGTGGCATGTGATAGCCAGTGTATGTCCTCTAGTATGGCATGTTGCATGTGATAGCCAGTGTATGTCCTCTAGAATGGCATGTTGCATGTGATAGCCAGTGTATGTCCTCTAGTACGGCATATGTTGCATGTGATAGCCAGTGTATGTCCTCTAGTATGGCATATATGGCATGTGATAGCCAGTGTATGTCCTCTAGTATGGCATGTTGCATGTGATAGCCAGTGTATGTCCTCTGGTATTAGCAGGTTGTTCTTGTGTTTAGGGGTCACAGTTCAAGTTATCTCAACTGTACCAGTGATGTTCAGCTATTGGGTAAGGTTTAATTCTAGCTCAAACCTGTACATAAACTTACCTCCTAGGTTTATTAAGTATTCCGCTAGTCCTCAAGCTAAGCCATTGTTAACGTGCTAGTCCTCAAGCTAAGCCATTGTTAACGTGCTAGTCCTGAGGCTAAGCCATTGTTAACGTGCTAGTCCTGAGGCTAAGCCATTGTTAACGTACTAGTCCTGAGGCTAAGCCATTGTTAACGTGCTAGTCCTGAGGCTAAGCCATTGTTAACGTACTAGTCCTGAGGCTAAGCCATTGTTAACATGCTAGTCTGTATTTGTCCTCAGGCTAAACCAGAGGATACCCTGGATTTGTGTCGTCTGGTGAATGATGATCTGGCAGCCACAGTACAGCAACATCCAGATAGGTTTGTGGCTCTGGGGACCCTGCCTATGCAGGCACCAGAACTGGCTGTTAGAGAACTTCAGCGATGTGTGAAAGTAAGCTATCAATACATACAAATGTGTGAACAGTGATAGATAGATGTGTTGCTACAGGAACTTGGCTTCCCAGGTGTTCAGATTGGCTCTCACATCAACGACTGGAATTTGGATGCCCCAGAGCTTCTCCCATTTTTTGAAGTAATTCTTTTGTGCAGTGTATACAACATGTACAGTTCGTGTTCCCCTGAGTGAAATTCACATGCGTGTGTGTGTGTGTATAGGCAGCTGAAGAATTAGGTGCATCCATATTTGTTCATCCCTGGGACATGCAGTTAGATGGTAGAATGAACAAGTACTGGTTGCCATGGTTAGTAGGCATGCCCAGTGAAACTGCCGTGGCCATTTGCTCACTACTAATGGGCGGAGTTTTGGAGAAATTTCCTAAATTGAAGGTGTGTTTTGCTCATGGAGGAGGGGCATTTCCTTACCTCATTGGACGAGTAGAACATGGCTACAATGTCAGGCCAGACCTCTGTGCTACAGAGAACCCCTTTAATCCAAGGTGGGTGTGGCTTTAATTTTATAATAAGTAAACTGTGTTGAAGTAGTTTATCTCCACTAAGCAGTTTGAGACTGATAATGAACTTGACTACTGGCAGCATGTAACCTTGTCATCGTGTGCCCTAACCTTGTCATCGTGTGCCCTAACCTTGTCATCGTGTGCCCTAACCTGGTCATCGTGTGCGCTAACCTGGTCATCGTGTGCCCTAACCTGGTCATCGTGTGCCCTAACCTGGTCATCGTGTGCCCTAACCTGGTCATCGTGTGCCCTAACCTGGTCATCGTGTGCCTAACCTGGTCATCGTGTGCCCTAACCTGGTCATCGTGTGCCCTAACCTGGTCATCGTGTGCCCTAACCTGTCTCGTGTGCCCTAACCTGGTCCTCGTGTTGCCCTAACCTGGTCATCGTGTGCCCTACCTGTCATCGTGTGCCATCTGTGCCCTATAATCGTGTGGCCCTAAACTGTGTCTTTGTGTGCCCTAACCTGGTCATCGTGTGCCCTAATCCTCCCGAACGTGTGCCCTATGTGGCTTTGGGTGCCCTAACCTGTCATCGTGTCCCAACCTGTTCATTGTGTGCCCAACCTGTGTCTTTTGTGTTTCCCTAACCCTGGTCATTGTTTGCCCTAACCTGGTCATCGTGTGCCCTAACCTGGTCATCGTGTGCCCTAACCTGGTCATCGTGTGCCCTAACCTGGTCATCGTGTGCCCTAACCTGGTCATCGTGTGCCCTAACCTTGTCATCGTGTGCCCTAACCTGGTCATCGTGTGCCCTAACCTGGTCATCGTGTGCCCTAACCTGGTCATCGTGTGCCCTAACCTGGTCATCGTGTGCCCTAACCTGGTCATCGTGTGCCCTAACCTGGTCATCGTGTGCCCTAACCTGGTCATCGTGTGCCCTAACCTGGTCATTGTGTGCCCTAACCTCGTCCGTCATTGTGTGCCCTAACCTGGTCATTGTGTGCCCTAACCTCAGCGTGTGTGTGTATGTATACAGGAAGTATATTGGTCAGGTGTACACAGATTCTTTGGTTCATGATGAGGCAGCTCTGGATTACCTCGTGAACACAGTGGGCATAGATAAAGTGCTATTAGGCAGTGACTACCCATTTCCATTAGGAGAGCACCATCCTGGCAAGCTTGTGGAAGGAATGCTCACTTGGGATGCTGAGACTAAGGTAGAGAGAGAGGGAGTCATAGTGTTGTTATTTATTGTTTTCTTTTGTTTAGGCTAAAGTACTAGGTGGTAATGCCATGGAATTTCTAGGACTGGACATTTCTAAGTTTTCCCAGTGTCACGACAACCAATTTCTGAACTAACAATTTTCATCACTCATCACCGCTGCTGCTGCACTGCTATCACTCATGCACTGCTATCATTATCCCATGTCCTTCTGCACATTGACCAGCATTATCCTGCTACATGTTGGAACAATCCCTCAATAGACAAAAAAAATACAAAAAAAATAATGCATAAAGTTGCTGGTAACTATTTATGTGTGCCACACCATACCCAACTCCAGTTACAGTAGGTCTAGCAGCACGTGCTGGAGGTGTTGCAGTCCAGTGCCAGTAGCAGCAGAACACTTCACCACACACGACAGACTGACAGGAGGTGAACCACTAGCCAGTTTATCCAGGAACACTCCAGCCTTGTCTGTTGCACCTGGTGAGTCCATCTTGTTCAGAGCCAATATGGCTGGTCTATGGTGGGCTAGTCCAGGACAATACAACTCCAACTCCTCTACCAACAGCTCCAGACTGGTGTAAGCATCTCGAGGGGCGTGTCTTGCTGACAACTGAAACCCATTGACATCCACCACATACATCAATGCTTGTGTTCGCTCGATGTGTCTCAGGAACTTGTGCCCCATACCAACATTCACATGAGCACCTTCAACCAAACCAGGCAAGTCTGCCAACATCAGCTTGCTACCATCCCTTCTCAAGAGAGTGCCGAGTTGAGGTTGCACCGTGGTAACTACAAACACACAAACACCTTATACCAAAATCCCAAGTGTGCAAATTATAAACACTAGCAAGTATCCTGCCACAAAGTGGTGCCACGTACTAGCCTGTATAATAGGAGTGCAGTAGCATAAGGTAGTTCTATCCATGGTTTCCCTCTCTTGCTCTCTTTTTTCCTCAGCCATCTTGGCCATGTTTATTCACTCTTTTTTTTTTAACTTATGGATTCCCTTCTCCTCTGTCTACCTCTCCTGCTCCCAGTATCTGTCCTTTCTGTGCATTTTCTTTCACTTCTTCACTGCAGTATATACACCAGTCAGCTTTTTAAACCGATGGTTTAATGGTTAGTGTGCCCACTCTGCAACCAATGGTTACAGGTTGGAATACTGAGAACGGTTTTCTCTCTCATTGCTTTCCCTCGTCAAACATTCCCCCCGCCCCCATTCAGGTAACGATGATGCTTTACCAAATCCAGTCACCATCGCCGTTACTGACACACAAACGTACTATTATATAGATTGAACTACCAACTCCTGCACACACACACACTTACATGGATAATCTGCAATCTTTGGAGTAGCTCTTGTCAGAGCCTTTAATAGAGTAGACTTGCCAGCATTAGGGAATCTAAGACAAGGAGATGAGCCTCATCACAGTGCGCACACACACAAACACAGCATGGTCGTGGTACGTACCCTACCAGTCCAACATCTGCAATACTTTTGAGTATTAAGAGATAGACATCCTTAGTGCCGTACTGACCACACCCTTTGGGTGTGACCTGACTTCCTCCTTCTCCTCCCTGGGCTAGTTGTACTCGACTGCCAACTATTGCTAGATCTCCCACCTACACAAACACACCTGCCACACCCACCACAATCTATCCCGCCCACATTACATACCTGTGTTTTATTCTCTGCACGCAGCACCACAGTTCCAGGAGGGACAGAGATGCTAATGTTGGCTCCCTTCTTGCCATGGACACGACTCCTTCTGCTGTCTTCTCCAGCAGGAGCCACAAACCTTCTTGATGGCAGTCTCGCCAGATGACTCAGAGTAGCGTCTTTCTTACACACTACATCTACATCACCACCATCGCCACCCAAACCACCAATCTGGAGCAATGCTTGGCCTCCTTTACCACCTCTAGCATACACCAGTACTCTGTCTACAAACTGCAACATGCACACAACAAAATCAATCCAGTTCAGATCAACATTCTTATAATGATCTCGAGTGAAATACAGTAGAACTTCATTCATCCCCGAATACTTCAGTTAGCCGTACACAGAGTCTAATAGTAGCATGTGCAGACACAAAATATTGCTTGACCATACACCTTCATCAGTGCTTTATACATGTTCAGTTATAGCACCTCTAGTACTGAACACCTCTGGGCCCCAATGTGATAACTAAAGTCCAACTGTATACAGTCAGTCAGGTTGCTTGTCAGAGTGCAAATTGTCTGATTGAGTTTACTAGCTCTCAGTGGGACTACCGTAGGACTTATACAAGCTTGGGTTTACAATAATCCATCGTCAAGGCGGCAATACGTATTAATAGTAAAAAGATTGCGCTACCCACCTTCTCATTAACTGCTACAATACATACGGCGGTCTATATGTCTATATTGCTGGACCTACAGCAACTAGCCACTGTACACAACCCCATACCTACGTAACTTCCACCAGTGACCTACATAAATTGTTTTACTTCCATTTACCTTCTTCATGCATAATACAATACAACCTTCTCTCCTCGCTGCCACGTGACCAAGGCGCACTTTCAATAGTGCGGAGGTGGTTTTAGGCCTTATATAATTATGATCACGTGACCTATAAATTGCGTTATTGGGTGTTAACTTATCGCAGCAACCGGGGTACTGCAGTAGTGTAGGCTGACTGAAGCGAACTTGTCTTAGTCTATATCTTTAGACTTTACTTGGGCGGAAACCTTTACTGGGTGATAACGTGTGACAGTGTGGAGCCATGGCTAAGAAAGGGGATGACGTCCCAGTACACAAAGTTATAATGGTTGGAAGCGGAGGAGTTGGCAAGAGTGCCCTGACTCTTCAGTTCATGTATGACGAGGTGAGTTTAAGAGGTAGTGTCATGGGAAACTACAGTGTGCTTCTATTGTAGCACAGTGTGATATGACAGTGTTTGTGTTGTGGAATGACTGGAGGTTCCCGCCTTGTTGTGATTGTTTAGTTTGTGGAGGACTATGAACCCACAAAGGCTGACAGCTATCGCAAGACTCTGCTTTTGGGTGGCAGTGAATGCCAGATAGACATCCTGGACACAGCTGGGCAGGAGGACTATGCAGTTGTCAGGGACAACTACTTCAGGAGTGGTGAAGGATTCTTGTGTGTGTTCTCTCTAGTAGATAGAGAATCCTTTGCTGGAGTGTCTGAAATTAGAGACAATGTCCTCAGAGTTAAAGTAGATGAGCGCACTCCTCTCATTCTGGTTGGCAACAAGGCCGATCTTCAGGAAAGTAGAGAGATAAACAGCGAAGAGCCATCTTCCCTGTCCAGTTCGTGGGGAGTTCCATACGTGGAAACTAGTGCTAAAACCAAACTGAATGTTGACAAGGTGTACTATGACTTGTTAGGGATGATCCAGAAACGCAAAGAAATGATGGACAAGACTGCTGGATCTACAACAAACAAAAAGAAAAAGAAGAAGTCCAAATGTGTCATTCTGTAGACTAGTGCATTCTGTATAGTTTCACTTGTGTGTGTATGTGTGTGATGATGCTCTCTCTCTCTCTGGTAGCAATGGATCTGTCTCATGTCTACATGCACGATTCTACCTGTCATCAGTCACACACATACATACAACAGTACTTGTTGTAGGAGTTCTATTTACTTGCCCTTTCAGCAATTCTGTAAGATGTTAATAATAATGAAACTGGAATGTTTCTCAGATTCAATTATTCTCTTGTGTAGTGATTGTTTCATGTATGTTGTTATCAATGAAGTGTTATCTGTCTCTCTGCGTTGATATGGTTTATCACATGATTGTTTGGCCGATGGAGCCCATGCTACTAATTAGTGTTGAGTAGGAACTAGGAGATATTGTGGTTGGCGCGACTCACCAGGCGTGGGCGGAAGGTAACAATGCATATCAAGTTTCTATGTCCAACAACACAGGCAGTGCAATATACTGAGTCAGCAGTGCTGGTACCCTCACCTTATTACCTCATCATGACTCAGCACAAGATTATGTCCATCTGGTCTCAGGTAATCTCACTGATGTGACGGAGTAACAACTAATGCTAGGACTGTACAGTCACACATCCAAACATCAGCAGTGTATATTTTATATTGTGCGGGTGTTTTCAATGACTTCTGGAAACAGGGAATTTAGAAACGTAGGGAATTCATTTCATATTGATAGTAGTGGGGGGGGGAGAATGAAAAATAACCTCCCAATAGCACTGTGCAGGCATGTAATGAAATAACCCCCCAATAGCACTGTGCAGGCATGCAGTGAAGTAACCCCCCAATAGCACTGTGCAGGCATGCAGTGAAGTAACCCCCCAATAGCACTGTGCAGGCATGCAGTGAAGTAACCCCCCAATAGCACTGTGCAGGCATGCAGTGAAGTAACCCCCCAATAGCACTGTGCAGGCATGCAGTGAAGTAACCCCCCAATAGCACTGTGGTATAGTAAACAATATACTCCAAATAGCGAACTGACATGATTACAAAGAAACAGGCATTGGTAACAAGAAGTAGGCGTGACAGATTAAAAAGCAGAGCAGCATTCTAATCTCTACAAAAATACAAAAACAAGTAAACAACTTATGTGTGTGCATACAACACATGTGAACACAGAGTTTAGCTGAAAGTTACAAATTCAACATCACAAGCACCGTGGTAACAGTTGCCATGGCAATAGGAAATAAAGCTGTAATTCTAATAATAGGAGGGGCATAGCTTGGATGTGGTAGAGAGAAGTGACTAGCACTCTGTCATCCTAGTGGGGGGGCGGGGACAGAATTCAGTGAGTCTGCACGGGAGACGGTCAGAATCTTGTTTATAATGGCGAATGAGTTCATCGATAGAGCGGAAACCAGGACCATCATCTATACGGTACAGGATCATGCCACTCGGATACTCCGACTACACACACACACACACACACACACACACACACACAACATAGAGATAAGAGTGCTGTCCAGTAACATCAGCAATTGTCACACGGGACATCAGAAATATCCCATGGGATGCCCCATCAAAATTTAGGAATTCTTATAATTAATTAAAAACTTTACTGCTGGACACACAATACCAACCCATATACGTGGGCGGAGCCTCCTAGGAATACTATGGGAAGTTGATGGAAATTTATTGGACAACTGAATATGGTCAGCCACACAGTGATCAAAGACACACCCACAAAGACACACCCACCCACCACTTACTGGTAATATTTGAAAGTTCTTTGAAACTGACTTGGCGTACATAGTGAGGACATAGGAGTTGGCGACTGTAGTGCTATCCCTTACCAAATATGCCCTATATTATATACACACATACACACGTATAAACTAACAATTTATCATACAAAATACTTGTAGTTCACAAATCCAAAGCAGTTCAAGCAGTCACCAACTACTGCTTGGCCACACCCTCTCAATCAACTGCTTGGCCACACCCTCTCAATCAACTGCTTGGCCACACCCTCTCAATCAACTGCTTGGCCACACCCTCTCAATCATTTCCATACAAGTATATACTATAATCACAATAATATAGTTGCGTGTCAACATAACGAAGTTTATGTCGTGCCTGACAGAGTTCACGCCTCTAAATCTGTCCTATCACTTTCATACCAGAACTATTACTTCTGAATAATAATGATAGAGGGAAATTCTTCTATGCACTATGTTGCCACGACAACTTATGCACTGAAGCACTGGTGATGTAAAGGTTGGTTTCCATGGTTACAACTGCACTAACTACACACCATTACAGGGTACAGCACCTGAAATAAAGTATTCCCTACCCATCAACTCCACCCACATGCCCCGCCCACTCACCCATCAACTCCATCCACACTCCCCGCCCACTCACCCATCAAATCCACCCACACTCCCCGCCCACTCACCCATCAAATCCACCCAAACTCTCCGCCCACTCACCCATCAAATCCACCCACTCACCCCCACAGTCTCCTCCGCCCACTATCCACCCACATTCTCCACACACTCACCCATCAAATCCCCAGTCTCCCCCGCCCACTCACCCATCAAATCCTCCTACACTCTCTAGTCTCTTCAGAGCCTCGTCTCTAGGAATAGACCCATGGTACCAGGCATATACAAACAAAGCCTCCTTGTCCGAAGTCCCACCCGTTGGGGAAGGTATGGCAGTGGCTGATGCTAGGGAAGTGGGCGTGGTCACAGGTGTTCTCTCCTGGCTGTGAGGGCTGGGTGGGGCAGCTACACTGGGGGGAGGGTAAGGGTTGTACCCGACTTTACCGTCTGGCTTGTCTATTGATGATTGGTGTGTGGACGCTAACTTGGATCTTGGAGCTGCATCTCCATCGCCTTGGACCTCTCGAGAAGACACTGTACCTCCATTAGCTTGAGGATCGTGCATGATGCGATGTGTTGCCAGGGGAGACGGCTGGGGAGAAGGAGCCTGTGGAGAAATATTCCGCCCTACAGGGGCGGGGCTATCTTCAGGTGTGAACTCCACACTGTGTTCCGTTGATTCAGTTCCTCCTTCACTAGACTCTGCTCCATCAGTGTCTTCTCCATGCTGGAAGAACTTCTTCTTGGTCTCCTCTTCTTCTCTCTGAGCTTTATATTGCTCCCTCAGTTTATCTAAGTGCTTCTCCAGACGCAGGCCCACAAGTTTACTAGCACGGTTCTATACACACAATAATAGTCATCACAAGTTTACTAGCACGGTTCTATACACATAATAATAAGTTTACTAGCACGGTTCTATACACATAATAATAAGTTTACTAGCACGGTTCTATACACATAATAATAAGTTTACTAGCACGGTTCTATACACATAATAATAAGTTTACTAGCACGGTTCTATACATCATAATAATAAGTTTACTAGCACGGTTCTATACACATAATAATAAGTTTACTAGCACGGTTCTATACACATAATAATAAGTTTACTAGCACGGTTCTATACACATAATAATAAGTTTACTAGCACGGTTCTATACATCATAATAATACGTTTACTAGCACGGTTCTATACACATAATAATAAGTTTACTAGCACGGTTCTATACACATAATAATAAGTTTACTAGCACGGTTCTATACACATAATAATAAGTTTACTAGCACGGTTCTATACACATAATAATAAGTTTACTAGCACGGTTCTATACACATAATAATAAGTTTACTAGCACGGTTCTATACATCATAATAATAAGTTTACTAGCACGGTTCTATACACATAATAATAAGTTTACTAGCACGGTTCTATACACATAATAATAAGTTTACTAGCACGGTTCTATACACATAATAATAAGTTTACTAGCACGGTTCTATACATCATAATAATACGTTTACTAGCACGGTTCTATACACATAATAATAAGTTTACTAGCACGGTTCTATACACATAATAATAAGTTTACTAGCACGGTTCTATACACATAATAATAAGTTTACTAGCACGGTTCTATACATCATAATAATAAGTTTACTAGCACGGTTCTATACATCATAATAATAAGTTTACTAGCACGGTTCTATACACATAATAATAAGTTTACTAGCACGGTTCTATACACATAATAATAAGTTTACTAGCACGGTTCTATACACATAATAATAAGTTTACTAGCACGGTTCTATACATCATAATAATAAGTTTACTAGCACGGTTCTATACATCATAATAACAGTCATCACAATTATAAAAATAAGCTTTTTAGGTTCCTGTCCGCTTCTTCTGGTAGTACAGACTAAGTAAGTTTAACTCTAAACTTAAAACATGCAATTATTTTGTAGAAATTCTTGCTTTTCAAGTCGGAAAAGCTGTGGCGTGTGGTTGCTATGACATTAAAACCCTTTACCAGACACAATTTAAAAAACTCCACCATTAAAAAAAGAAGTATTTGAGTGTTTGTTGTTAGAGCCACTGGTAATCCAGATGCTGAATACTACAGACTCGAGACAACTGAGGTCAGTAGGCCATTCTCTATTTGTTAGCCCACACTCATTAAATTTTCATAGCCCCTCACTTAATTTCTCACAGCCCCCTCACTTATTAATTTCTCACAGCCCCCTCACTTATTTTCTCATAACCCCCTCACTTATTAATTTCTCATAGCCCCCTCACTTATTAACTTCCTAAGGCGCCCTCACCTCCAAGTTTCCTTTGGCTCCCTCAGGAGCTGCCAAGTCCTCCAGTTTGAATTGTGTGAGTTTAGCTTTGTGGAAGTTGTCTCTGAGTTGCAGCCCATACTTGGCCAGTCTGATACCAGCAATCCATGATATGGCCAGTGACTCCTCCTCACAACACAACACCTTAATCTCCTTCACACTAGGGGGATCCTGACCTCCGTGAGCTAGAGGCTACACACACACACACACACACACACACACACACACACACACACACACATTTGCATAAGACACACATCAAACAATAAGGACTTCCTTCACACCAGATCAACAGACTAGAAGAGTGGGTGCCCATGCATGCACTGGTATAAACTGGGTTCTGAGCGCCTAGAACTGTAGCAGCTTCTTCAGGCCTGCCCATGACAGTGGGCAGGTAACCACTGGTATACACTGTGACTGTGGGGTTTTGGTTCCATGGTGGGTTCTGGTCCCATGGTTCTGGTCCCATGGTGGGTTCTGGTCCCATGGTTCTGGTCCCATGGTTCTGGTCCCATGGTGGGTTCTGGTCCCATGGTTCTGTGCTAATAGCATACAGAATCCCTGGCAAGGCTGACTAAATGGAGTGTTCCTAGGAACCTGGAGACTGAGGATGCCCCGGAGCACAATCAGAAGCCATAAAGCTAGAGAGCAGTCAACTGATAGGAACACTTCCATTAACACTACCTCACACCTCCAGCAGAACAGCAGTTGGGGCTCAGCAGACTGGAATCACAGAGGACTCTGACCTTATCAGGTGCACACTGGAATCACAGAGGACTCTGACCTTATCAGGTGCACACTGGAATCACAGAGGACTCTGACCTTATCAGGTGCACACTGTAATGTGTGATCTCTCACACTATTGGCCTAGCTATCTATAACCCAACCTCCTACAGCACCAGGGAGAGAGGGAGGCAGCAGTGTTGCTATCTCAGTAGTAGTAGTAGTAGTCCTCAACTTAGCTATAGGTATCAAGTTAACAAATATGACACCTAGATAGAAAATTAACTAGCAATTTTTTTGCACAATAACTACCAGCAACACACACACACACACTCTCTCTCTTACTCTGAGTGCAAAGCAGAATGGTGATGGAGCTTTCAACATCTTCTTGAAATTAATGCCAAAATAGAGCTCATAGTCAATGAACTGGACCAACTGAACCAAATGTTTGGCAGTCTGTACACAACAAACAAAATTAGATAAAATATACAACATGAATTAACAGAACTGTGCCACACCCCCACCTCTCAAAGAAAACTTGCACTGCTTTTCAGCAGACATTGTCAGTGTTGGATGGTAGCTACAAGTGAAAGTTGGGGGCGTAGCAGGAAGAAAAAAAAAGGTGAATTAAAAAAAGGTTATTACTATTGCATTGGGACATCTGGTTGATGCCCACCAAAGTTGGTCAACTGAGACAGTTGGTGCATTCAATAGCACTGAGCCACCCAATGCTATTGTGCTTTGCCCGTGCTATTGTGCTTTGCCCGTGCTATTGTTATGATTACCCACACTTCCACACACAATATAGTTTGTACACTAACACACAAACATACATATAGAACACCACCTTGTAAACTCTCCATATGACCACCACACCCCCACCCTCTTCTACTGAGCATGTGCAGTACCTTGTTTTTGCCTTTGTTGGAGTAGTAAAGTCCAGAAGCCCTGAGAATGAAATAGACCTTCTTCCAACTCCGCTTATAGCCGTCTTTGAGATGCAAGAAACCTTCCAACTCAGGCACTCTAGAGGTGGAGGAGAAGTATTCCTGCAGTAGGATCTTCCTGGCCTTTTCCGTACGCTCTAATGTGCCCATCTTCTGATGGGCAGCTTGAGAGGAACGCAGGTTGTCAGGGAAGTACTTCTATATATGGCAATGATAAAACAAATATAAGACTAGAAACAAAAACAGAAAACCTCACTATCAGTTTGTTGAAATAACACCAGTACTCACTGACTTAACAACAACTTACAAACACTCACTACTTCATAAACACACCTGTCCTACCTTACTCCCAAAACACTCTCGTGTGATCATCCCCATAAACACTCCATGAAAATAAACCACTGACTGACAGCAATCCCTCCAAAGAGAACCACTTACTCCGTCATCTAGCTACTGTCAATACGTACAAACAATCTCTTCAAAACCTGCCCCACCCCCTTCCCCCGCCAGTCTGTGAACAGTGCATGTTCCCCTTCAGTTCCCCACAGAGGCTCTGCCGTGGCTAGCGATGTGCATGGGTGGGTTGGGATGAGCGCATCTGTACTCTATTTCCTGAAGTAAGTTGAAACTAACAAACACTAATGACGGGCAGGTGGCTCGTTAAGTACACTAGAACCTCTCACCACAACTTCACATTACATTTACTTAATGAACACATACACACTAGCATGCACACACACACACATACACACACAGTGAACAGACCCAGTGAGATAGTATTTGGTGTTTACTGAAAAAACATGTTGTTTTCATGTGTGCACAGAGTAGTAGGCTATGACACTTCCACTCTCAATAGCTTTAGGGTTACCTCATACTTGTGGTGAGCAGTGAACCAGCTATACTTCACTGTAGGACTCTCTTACTTGTGGTGAGCAGTGAACCAGCTATACTTCACTGTAGGACTCTCTTACTTGTGGTGAGCAGTGAACCAGCTATACTTCACTGTAGGACTCTCTTACTTGTGGTGAGCAGTGAACCAGCTATAGGACTCTCTTGCTTGTGGTGAGCAGTGAACCAGCTATACTCCACTGTAGGACTCTCTTACTTGTGGTGAGCAGTGAACCAGCTATACTTCACTGTAGGACTCTCTTACTTGTGGTGAGCAGTGAACCAGCTATAGGACTCTCTTGCTTGTGGTGAGCAGTGAACCAGCTATACTTCACTGTAGGACTCTCTTACTTGTGGTGAGCAGTGAACCAGCTATACTCCACTGTAGGACTCTCTTACTTGTGGTGAGCAGTGAACCAGCTATACTCCACTGTAGGACTCTCTTACTTGTGGTGAGCAGTGAACCAGCTATACTCCACTGTAGGACTCTCTTACTTGTGGTGAGCAGTGAACCAGCTATACTTCACTGTAGGACTCTCTTACTTGTGGTGAGCAGTGAACCAGCTATACTTCACTGTAGGACTCTCTTACTTGTGGTGAGCAGTGAACCAGCTATACTTCACTGTAGGACTCTCTTACTTGTGGTGAGCAGTGAACCAGCTATACTTCACTGTAGGACTCTCTTACTTGTGGTGAGCAGTGAACCAGCTATACTTCACTGTAGGACTCTCTTACTTGTGGTGAGCAGTGAACCAGCTATATTCACTGTAGGACTCTCTTACTTGTGGTGAGCAGTGAACCAGCTGTAGGACTCTCTTGCTTGTGGTGAGCAGTGAACCAGCTATACTTCACTGTAGGACTCTCTTGCTTGTGGTGAGCAGTGAACCAGCTATACTTCACTGTAGGACTCTCTTACTTGTGGTGAGCAGTGAACCAGCTATACTCCACTGTAGGACTCTCTTACTTGTGGTGAGCAGTGAACCAGCTATACTACACTGTAGGACTCTCTTACTTGTGGTGAGCAGTGAACCAGCTATACTTCACTGTAGGACTCTCTTACTTGTGGTGAGCAGTGAACCAGCTATACTTCACTGTAGGACTCTCTTGCTTGTGGTGAGCAGTGAACCAGCTATACTTCACTGTAGGACTCTCTTACTTGTGGTGAGCAGTGAACCAGCTATACTCCACTGTAGGACTCTCTTACTTGTGGTGAGCAGTGAACCAGCTATACTTCACTGTAGGACTCTCTTGGTGCCTAATGTAACTTGTGCAAATCAGGAGTGCAGTAGCATAAGGTATTCTATTCATGGTTTCCCTCTCCTGCTCTCTTTCTTCCTCAGCCATCTCAGCCCTCTTTATAACTCATGGATTCCCTCTACCTCTCCCACTCCTCAGTCTCTCTGGGAGGGGGCGGGGAGAGGGGGAGGGGCTGGGACCAACCAATACACACTTTACTTCTGCCTCTTTGCACCTCGTGGGTGTCAATGTTTGCACATGCCAGAGCCACGCCAGTCATGTGACATAAAGTGGACAGTCATTAGATAGAATAAAGAGTACATGGAGACTAGGCTAGAATAATAGCACGCGTCTATGATAGCTTAATTCACACCTACACTACCTGAATGTCGACACGTGCAACCCACCAGTCATGAAGTAGAAATGGAACTATCACAACTGCTCTAGTTCACAAGTCATAGTCTCACACAGTCAGTCCAGCCCTCACAGTCAGTCCAGCCCACTAACTCTGCAACACAACTGGCATACACTAGCTGTGACCCATAACCATGCCCCAGTTCACACCCCCATCCCAGCCACACCCCCATCAGACTCACTATGGGGTCTTCAAACAGGTCGTATTTCTTCTCATTCTGCTTGAACAGGAAGACATTGTTGTGTTCTCTGGGCCAAGTGGAGCAGACATCCACCACATTCTCATGGTCCTCCAGTTCTCTCTCCAGACTCACATCCCCCAGCTGCTCCACCAGCACCCAGTTAGGACTCTCATCAAAGTGATTCTTCACCACCAGCAAATGGCACACCATGGAGGCAGTCATGCCATCCTCCACAACCACCGTCTTGTTAGATCTGTCCGGGTTGAAGACTTTGATGGCCATACGCTTCTTGTGTGCCATTCTCATCTTCTCTATGCCAATACGCATGCGCTCTTCCTTTAACATGTGCTCTCTCTCTTCCTCTGTCAAACTGGTATCATTGCGTAACTCCTGAGCCCTGATCTCCAGCCTCTGAGTCTCCGCCTCAGCAGTCAGCATCTGCTCTGTCACTCCAGACAAATCTGGCACAGGGACAGTCACCACCTGACCTCCCTGTGAACTCTCAGATGCTGCACACACACACACACACACACTATGTTAGTTGTGATTCCCATGCTAATAATTGCCTGCCTAGCATTCTTGAGTTCTAATTAATACAGTCCTCACCTTGCCACACCCACCTTACCACTGCCCCATCTTCTCTATCTGCCTGCATCTGTTCTAACTACCATACTCTAGTATAGTAGCACGTGCCACCACACCAAACTCCCATCTCTACCACTAACCATACCACAAATTTCACCACATAAGTGTATATATGTGTGTGTGTGTGTGTATGTATGCGTATGTGTGTCTAAAAGGTTCTAGCTATGACAACCAGTTTTGGTAAACACACACAACACAAGAATAAAGGGGTGTGGTTACTTGGAAAGTGTGAGTAAGAGATTGTCCACATGCAACATTGCTGTGGTGTAAATATTTGACACCTACTAAATTAACAGTTGCACACTGCACATCTACACCTGTGTGAACACTCACACACATACAAACACATGCCCATATGACGTACGCACACACACACACTGACCTTCAGATGCAATGCGCTGCTTGACCTCTGTGCGTGAACGGATAATAGGTTCGGGGCTGACCTCCTTCGTGAGGCTGTTGCGTCCCACCTGAGTGGCTGACCTAACCGGTGTGTGGTGGGAGGAGCCTGTGCCGGGAGTGCTGGGTGGGCTGGGCAGTTGTTGTTGTTGTTGTTGTTGTTGTTGTTGTTGTTGTCTGGTATGTTGAGGAGTAGATCCTGAAGAAGAGTTCTGGGAACCTGCCGTACCTCTAGTGGAGGTTGGCTGGCCTGGAGTGTTCCACTGGTGGGTGGGGTCACTAGGAAGGTGGGGCTCAACCTGATAATGCTGCTGTGCTATTGGCTTCGGCTTCACTGCAGGGGCTGCAGGTGTGGGGCGTGGCTTTACAGCAGCAGAGGGGTCAAAGGAGGAGAGGTCATCTAACAAGGAGTCCAGGTCAAAGTCTATAGGAGGAGGCGGCTTTGGAGGATTCGTGAACTAACAAAATAGAAAGAGAAGACTAATGAGTGGGAGGGGCTAAGATAGAGTGCAGAGAGGGTGTGGCTAATATAGAGAAGCTAGAAGTTGACTGAAAAGTATGGCTGAAGTGAGAGGGTGTGGCTGGAGAAGTGAGAGGGTGTGGCTGGAGAAGTGAGAGGGTGTGGCTGGAGAAGTGAGAAGGGTGTGGTTATAAAGTAAGGTCTATACTTAGTCCGACATATTATTTCAACAAGAGTGAGACAAACTTGTCGCAAGACCACACCCACTACCTATATTTACCCCAATAGATAAGTTACATGATGTCAAACCACACCCACTGACATTACCTTACCACAATAGACTTGCAAGACCACACCCACTGACATTACCTTACCACAATAGACTTGCAAGACCACACCCACTGACATTACCTTACCACAATAGACTTGCAAGACCACACCCACTGACATTACCTTACCACAATAGACTTGCAAGACCACACCCACTGACATTACCTTACCACAATAGACTTGCAAGACCACACCCACTGACATTACCTTACCACAATAGACTTGCAAGACCACACCCACTGACATTACCTTACCACAATAGACTTGCAAGACCACACCCACTGACATTACCTTACCACAATAGACTTGCAAGACCACACCCACTGACATTACCTTACCACAATAGACTTGCAAGACCACACCCACTGACATTACCTTACCACAATAGACTTGCAAGACCACACCCACTGACATTACCTTACCACAATAGACTTGCGAGACCACACCCACTGACAAGTACCTTACTTACCACAATAGACTTGCGAGTTGCTGGACTATTCATAAACACTTCAGCAGAATTAGTGGGCAGAGTCCCCGCATCAATGTGGGTGGGCTAACACACACACACACACACACACACACACACACACACACACGGCACTGCCATCATTAAATACATCCACTGTACTATTTCAATTACTGTACCAGCCTATAGATCAGTGATGGCATTACTGTACCAGCCTCCAGCCTATACCTCAGTGATGGTATTACAGTTGATAGCTCAGTCATGGTTAACGAGCTAGCCCCTGTGCAGTACAGTCATTATAATTACTTGACCACCTTTAGGGACATTACTGGACCTCACGATACAGCAGTGACTGGTGTCTTCCAGTCACAACTGAAGCCATTCTGGTACAGGTTATGAAACTCATGCTTGGTGGAGTACTAAAGGTCACAATGAAATTAAGTCGAAAGTTTAAAACAAACAAAGATTAAGATATAATTTTGTTTTCGTCTGCTTATTTCATGACATATAGTTTAAAGCTGTTGTCATGTGTTACAAAAAGGCAAGAAAAACTTTAAAAAGGAAAATGTTGTGTACACATTTCTGCAATGCACATAAACAGAAGTGCCATACTAAATCTATCAATGGATACTAACATACATAACAAACTATACTTTCAGTCCGCAGAACAATTAGGTAACCTTGACAACTGCTGAGCAATGTTGTTCCATCTACTCAAAGACTAAACCAATTCTACCAAATGAACTTACTGATACACTTAGTATACCAACAACGATGAGTCTCGCAGCAACAAGCTGTGTGAACATCTCCAGTCGTCATTCCAATAACAAGGAAATATTATGCTTTCAATCACAAGTGATAATTGGCACAAGAGAGCGCCGGCATTTGATAGAACACGTTTTTGGCTCTCCTCTCAACCCACAGACCTCCAGGGTACACAGTGTGTGTGTGTGTGTGCGTGTGTGTACCCGCATATTCCTGAAGGTATGCAAGGCGAGTCCAATCTCCTCCAGTACAGCATACAAGAGCTAATGGTGCATCTGGACAGCTAGATCTTCAGTCTGTCAGATAGAGCACACAAGAGCCAATGGTGCATCTGGACAGCTAGACCTTCAGTCTGTCAGACAGAGCATACAAGAGCTAATGGTGCATCTGGACAGCTAGACCTTCAGTCTGTCAGATAGAGCATACAAGAGCTAATGGTGCATCTGGACAGCTAGACCTTCAGTCTGTCTGATAGAGCATACAAGAGCTAATGGTGCATCTGGACAGCTAGACCTTCAGTCTGTCAGGTAGAGCACAAAACTCACTGGAATGCTTTGACTACATCCTCACTTGTACCCATCCACCACCCTCCCCTCCTCTCCTCTCCTCTCCACTCAACTACTATTTCAACTATCTGATGCCACTTTCATAGCAAGCCTAGTTCAGACTCATTAACTCACGTCCCCCCCAGCTACTACCTCCCTTCCTCCTCATGTCTCACCACACTGAAGGACTCCAGGTCTTTAATCACAGATGAAAGGTCACCCAACACATTAGAGAAGTCATCGTTGGCCTCTTGCTTGTTGGTAGCTTTAGTGAGGATGGCTCTGCGATGGTTGGCATCCAGGATACCAATACTGGTCAGGTCATAGTCTGTCAGTGTCCTGGTACACGAGCATGTGTGTGTGTGTGTGTGTGCAAATAGTTCAGGTCAATACTAAAGCTTCACAGCTGCTGCAACAATCCAAGTAGTAGTAGTGTTCAAATTATCACAATGGTAACTTTCTACTTTGTACCACAAGACATCTTCTTTACTGTGCTTACTTGAGTGCTTCTACAGTGTCATAGCCACAGCCTTCAAACAGACCCCAGTAGCTCTCCAGCCCAAGCTCAGAAAGCCAACTGCGGATGGCAGACATGCCTCAGTATCACCTTATAAGTTACAGTAAACGGAATTCAGCGCCAGACGAAGACTTTTAGCAGTTGTTTCCAAATAGCCAGTTCTACCCTTTTACTTCTTTCTACAAACTAACAGCTCTGCGGTGCGGCTTCTTCACAGTCCTAGTTGGAGAGGGGGTTATTCTTTTGTGTTAAAAATGAATTGGAACCCCTAAATAAAATTCTTGCTCCCGGGCGTATGGCCACACCTCACTCAGCGGAGGCTTACCGCGCACCCGGCGCGTACAGCTACGTTTTTTCCCGCGCAATAAATAGTGTTGCGTAACTACCGAAAAGAGATCTATGTGTGAATGAATGGCTGCAGCAGCAGGAAGTAAAAGGCATTCCAGCAGAGGTGGCCGGGAAGGAAGTTCTAAAGCGGATGAAAGGCATTTTCGAAATCCCTTCCCTGAGCTTTCTGCTAGTGAGCCTTATATGGTAAGGAGAGGGACTGTGTCGTGTATAAGTGTAATGTTGTTATGTTCTGGGTAAGGAATGCAGCCGTGGTGGTAGTTACAACTATGGGGAAACGAGGCAAAATATGGAGTCTATAGCTAGGGTGCTAGACATAAGGTAGAGACCACAAAAATGCTGACCCATTCCAGTGAAACCTATCAAATTCACCAGTCCTATTAAAGTAGGTGTTGGTTTAACTTTTGGAAACATCAAGAGCTATATAAGGAAACATCAAGAGCTATACAGACAGTGACCTGTATGCACATGCCATTTAGTCAAACGTGCTAGAGTTAGTGTTCACTGACAACAGACTAACACAAACATTTTTGTATTAATAATAAATACATTTAAGCAATTTCCACTTAAACTAGTGTTATGCTTGAGCACAAATAACGAGCGAGCCTAAAACTATACTGTTGTTAAAGGATTGATTTTAACTTCTAACACTCGAGCTACGTCCAGTTTTTAAAAATTGTGTATACAGTAAAGGGGTTTCATTGCCATAGTAACCACTCGCCGCAACTGTTTGAATTGAAATAAACAACAACAACAAAAAAAAAAGTCACGTTATTTAAACGTTTTCTTTGCGATATAGCTAAGTAGTGGCTGTAACACATATTATTTTCACACAACTGAACATAACTCACAAGACTTACCTTCATGGTTGTCTAGTGGAGAATGAATTTTCAAGTAAGCACTGTTGCGTAGGGCTTATAACTAATAGCGTATTAACTTACCACCGCCACTAACTCGAATAGAAACGGAGCTCCCGTAAGTTTTGAAGTTTTAACTGCACCCGCAACAGAATTCAAAGCGGTAACCAATTCAATTTCTAGGATGATACGGGTAATGACCAATAAAACCGAGGATTCTGTTTACTGAATTTGGGACGGGGTCGACCACCGAACTAACACAAAAAATGTCACGGTTAAAATACAAAAATGATATACGTACGCCCAAACATATATATAAACAAATATCCCTGATTTTCAATTGTGTTACTCCCGATATGTAGTGTCTCGCTCGCCAATAAGTAGTACAATCTATATATGTCTAATATTTCATCTCTGACGCATTTTTCAGTGATCAATTTTACATTCAAAAGAAATACTTTTCCTCTTTTACTTTTCTTTGTCAATCAGTGAAGAAGACAGGTCAGAGTTGAAAGGTTTAGTACTTAAACATACAATGGATGGTACTACTTAGTTAATACAATTTTTGTTATTCTGAAGGAGTAGTAGGAATAGAATTATATGACATTGTAAGATATTATACTACATATGTACTTCATTGGATGCAACTGGACCAGTGTTAGAGGGAGCTGCTCAGGTAGAGAGGGGAGGGTTCAGGGTTTAATTAACTTGTTACTCTATACTGTATTGCAAGAGCTGATGTGCCAGACTTGACCACTCCCACTTCTGTTCCCTGAACCAACTGGTGGCAAGAAAAACCTTGATCTGAATTGGTCCTGGTAAAGGGTCTGTTGGAATGTGAGTAGGCCTGGATTATTTCAGGCTGACTGTTGAGAAAATGCAAAGCTGTCAGCTCTGTGTAGGTACTAGCTCTTGTGGTAATGCCCCTATCATCATGTCAGCTCTGTGTAGGTACTCTCTTGTGGTGATGCCCCTATCATCATGTCGTATTCACGTCAGAAAATAATCTCTTGCTGCCTATGTGGTATTTTTATTTTGTTTACTGTATGTAGTTATTGGAGTGCTGTATGTGGAGTGTCGCATTGAAAATATACAGGGATTGCTGCTAAGTTGAAATAACATGTGGAAAGTGAGGTAGCACGGTAACTAAGTGAAATACTACGTGTAAGTGTGCATGGCTTGCAGCACTGGCCTTGGAAACCACAGTTCAAGTATTTCTAGTTGGAGACTATGTCATTCTTTCAGATGTCGACAGAATTAGTTCAACAGAAGAGAGGAGCCATAGGTTGAACGAAATTCCAGAGGAAGCTAATCCTGAAATACAGAGATAGTGAGTGAACGATACAGTTTAGCTACAGTCACATGATAGAAGCAAAAGTTGGCCTACTATTAGCGAGTAATAGAACGACTACCTGTGCACCAACTTTATATCAAGCAGTCTTGTCTTTAACAAACTTCTTCTGGAGAATGGCAAGCCAGAAATTCTCACCATTTTTCATTTATTGAATGAGATAAAATATATTCAACCAACATTAGTTCAGACATTCTCCTGTGACTAGGTATACTAGACATTAGTTCAGACATTCTCCTGTGACTAGGTATACTACACATTAGTTCAGATATTCTCCTGTGACTAGGTATACTAGACATTAGTTCAGACATTCTCCTGTGACTAGCTATACTAGACATTAGTTCAGACATTCTCCTGTGACTAGGTATACTAGACATTAGTTCAGATATTCTCCTGTGACTAGGTATACTAGACATTAGTTCAGATATTCTCCTGTGACTAGGTATACTAGACATTAGTTCAGATATTCTCCTGTGACTAGATATACTAGACATTAGTTCAGATATTCTCCTGTGACTAGCTATACTAGACATTAGTTCAGATATTCTCCTGTGACTAGGTATACTAGACATTAGTTCAGATATTCTCCTGTGACTAGGTATACTAGACATTAGTTCAGACATTCTCCTGTGACTAGGTATACTAGACATTAGTTCAGACATTCTCCTGTGACTAGGTATACTAGACATTAGTTCAGATATTCTCCTGTGACTAGGTATACTAGACATTAGTTCAGACATTCTCCTGTGACTAGCTATACTAGACATTAGTTCAGATATTCTCCTGTGACTAGGTATACTAGACATTAGTTCAGATATTCTCCTGTGACTAGGTATACTAGACATTAGTTCAGATATTCTCCTGTGACTAGGTTACTAGACATTAGTTCAGACTATTCTCTGTGACCCTACTATACTAGACATTAGTTCAGATATCTCCTGTACTGTTTTAGCTATACTAGACATTTAGTTCGAACATTCTCTCCTGTGCTAGGTATCCTAGACATTATTTCAACCTTCTCCTGTGACTAGGTATACTAGACAGTAGTTCCGATATTTCTCCTGTGACTAGGATACTAGACATTAGTTCAGATATTCTCTCCTGTGGACTATTATCCTAACATTAGTTTCAGATATCTCCTTGACTAGGTATACCTAGACATTCGTTCAGACATTCGCCTGTTACTAGCTATAACTAGACTTATTCAGAATCTCCTGTGAACTAGTATTACTAGGACACTAGTTCAGACATTCTCCTGTTACTAGGGTATACTAACATTAGTTTCGAATTTCTCCTGTGACTAGCTATATACTCGACTTAGTTCAGATATTCCTCCTGTGACTAGGTATACTAGACTTATTCAACGTCTGCCTGTGACTAGGTATACTAACACTTAGTTCAATATTCTCCTTTTGACTAGGTATACTAGACATGAGTTCAGACATTCTCACTGTGCTAGGTATACTAAAACATTAGTTCAGACATTCTCCTGTGACTAGTATACTAGCCATTAGTTTCATAGACTTCTCCTGTGACTAGGTATACTAGACATTAGTTCAGATATTCTCCTGTGACTAGGTATACTAGACATTAGTTCAGATATTCTCCTGTGACTAGGTATACTACACATTAGTTCAGACATTCTCCTGTGACTAGCTATACTAGACATTAGTTCAGATATTCTCCTGTGACTAGGAATACTAGACATTAGTTCAGATATTCTCCTGTGACTAGGTATACTAGACATTAGTTCAGACATTCTCCTGTGACTAGGTATACTAAACATTAGTTCAGATATTCTCCTGTGACTAGGTATACTAGACATTAGTTCAGACATTCTCCTGTGACTAGGTATACTAGACATTAGTTCAGACATTCTCCTGTGACTAGATATACTAGACATTAGTTCAGATATTCTCCTGTGACTAGCTATACTAGACATTAGTTCAGACATTCTCCTGTGACTAGGTATACTAGACATTAGTTCAGATATTCTCCTGTGACTAGGTATACTAGACATTAGTTCAGATATTCTCCTGTGACTAGGTATACTAGACATTAGTTCAGATATTCTCCTGTGACTAGGTATACTAGACATTAGTTCAGACATTCTCCTGTGACTAGGTATACTACACATTAGTTCAGACATTCTCCTGTGACTAGGTATACTAGACATTAGTTCAGACATTCTCCTGTGACTAGGTATACTAGACATTAGTTCAGACATTCTCCTGTGACTAGGTATACTAGACATTAGTTCAGATATTCTCCTGTGACTAGGTATACTAGACATTAGTTCAGATATTCTCCTGTGACTAGGTATACTAGACATTAGTTCAGATATTCTCCTGTGACTAGATACTAGACATTAGTTCAGATATTCTCCTGTGACTAGGTATACTAGACATTAGTTCAGATATTCTCCTGTGACTAGGTATACTAGACATTAGTTCAGATATTCTCCTGTGACTAGGTATACTAGACATTAGTTCAGACATTCTCCTGTGACTAGGTATACTAGACATTAGTTCAGATATTCTCCTGTGACTAGCTATACTAGACATTAGTTCAGATATTCTCCTGTGACTAGGTATACTAGACATTAGTTCAGATATTCTCCTGTGACTAGGTATACTAGACATTAGTTCAGATATTCTCCTGTGACTAGGTATACTAGACATTAGTTCTATCTATTGTTTTGTTAGGTAATGTTTTGAGAAACATGTTTTAACTTCACTAATCATTCACACACTGATGGTGGTCATTGTAAATAATTGAAATTTTTGTATATTTCAGAAATATTTTGAATAGTGGAAATCTGAAGTGTGCAACTAAGGTCTAGTGTCAGGTAGAGTGCAACTAAGGTCTAGTGTCAGGTAGAGTGCAACTAAGGTCTAGTGTCAGGTAGAGTGCAACTAAGGTCTAGTGTCAGGTAGAGTGCAACTAAGGTCTAGTGTCAGGTAGAGTGCAACTAAGGTCTAGTGTCAGGTAGAGTAATTTCCAGTCATATAAAGACTTTCCATTTCTAACTAACAAGCTTGTGGTTGTGCAGAGCGTGTCACACCATATGCATTGCCCCTCATAGTTCACAACCTACAAAATTGGTTTGCGCTAAATTCTTTGTTTGGTAATCCAGAAATTCTGGCTGCTATGAAAACGAAGGCTCAGATTATTATAGAAGCACATAGTACAAACAACGTGTTACTAATTATAGCAACATAACATAAACAACTTGTTACTAATTATAACAACACATAACATAAACAACTTGTTATTAATTATAGCAATACATAGCATAAACAACTTGTTTGTCAACAGATGCAGAGTTTCCTCCAGGTGTGAGAACGGTTCACTGAAAGTTTATTTTTTGTGTTATTGAAAAATAGAATTATCCTGTTTACCAATCCATCTACCAGCAACATCATCAAGACTGTGTCTACACACAGTGCCTCTAGATAGCTAATTGACTAGACTATGTCTACACACAGTGCCTCTAGATAGCTAATTGACTAGACTATGTCTACACACAGTGCCTCTAGATAGCTAATTGACTAGACTATGTCTACACACAGTGCCTCTAGATAGCTAATAGACTAGACTATGTCTACACACAGTGCCTCTAGATAGCTAATTGACTAGACTATGTCTACACACAGTGCCTCTAGATAGCTAATAGACTAGACTATGTCTACACACAGTGCCTCTAGATAGCTAATAGACTAGACTATGTCTACACACAGTGCCTCTAGATAGCTAATAGACTAGACTATGTCTACACACAGTGCCTCTAGATAGCTAATAGACTAGACTATGTCTACACACAGTGCCTCTAGATGGCTAATATATTCCACGCAGTGCCTCTAGATAGCTAATAGACTAGACTATGTCTATACACTCTAGCTAGTGGGGCCTGTTTCAGCGAGACCTACTTTTGTTTATGGGCAATAGTTTTGAACTTGCTCATATTCTAGTTGTGCATTGTCAAGTTCTGTGACTATCTGTAATTGCAGCTTCCTGCGGACCTGATGAAGGAGCTGAAGGTAGCTGTAGCAGCGAACCTGGCCACACTGGAGGCTCGGAGGCGTGGCAGTGACCAGTCAGTGTACACTGGCGAGACAGGTACATGTGGACACAACATTAATAGGGTGCCAATTGTGGGGTGGGTGTGGCACTAGTGGTGGGTGTGGCACTAGTGGTGGGTGTGGCACTAGTGGTGGGTGCTGTTAAGATGACATACTAATCATATGTTTATGAGTGAGTGGAGCAAGCGAGACACTCTCAGAGTGGAGCGAGCGAGACGCTCTCAGAGTGGAGCGAGCGAGACGCTCTCAGAGTGGAGCGAGCGAGACGCTCTCAGAGTGGAGCGAGCGAGACGCTCTCAGAGTGGAGCGAGCGAGACGCTCTCAGAGTGGAGCGAGCGAGACGCTCTCAGAGTGGAGCGAGCGAGACGCTCTCAGAGTGGAGCGAGCGAGACGCTCTCAGAGTGGAGCGAGCGAGACGCTCTCAGAGTGGAGCGAGCGAGACGCTCTCAGAGTGGAGCGAGCGAGACGCTCTCAGAGTAGTAAGCGACACGCTCTCAGAGTGGAGTAAGCGAGACACTTTCAGAGTGGAGTAAGCGCTCAGAGGACACTAAATTGAGAATTTGTTATGTTTATTTATTTATTATAATGCTAATTTATATGGTACATATGTTCCTTTTTTCATCCACACCTCTACTTGTGTAGGACTATTTTAATCAGGCATCAAAATAGCTCGACCAATGAAATGGTTCGTAGAAACGCTGTCTTCATAAGAGAAGAAGCTAAACTAGCCAGAAACATTCACCTGTATACATTTCAATGTGAAACTTCACTTCTTTCAACTCCATTAACTTCCCTGAGCATAAAGCAAACTACACCGCGGGCTGCAAGAAATTATTTGCTCACTTGATTATGACGTGATGCTAGGGGGCGTTACCCACAAAAGCTGGTACCTACATGGAGTTGAAAGCTTCACTTTTTCTCAACAATTAGCCCGAAATCGAGAATCGGGGATGTTTGTTTGTTTGTTTATTGGCGAGCGAGCGAGACAGTATTAGGGGTGGACAATGCAAAATCGGGTATATGTTCGATGTATGTATATATATATATGTATTGATTGTACATATGCCCCTAAACGCGCGTGCGGGTTCCGTTTTTTTCTCCTAAAAACACGGCCTTTTTATGCTTGACTCCGCTTTCTTCTGATACTACAGCATTAAGAAAGTCTTACTTGAAACTTGGGCTCCAAATTGTGGGATGATTCCTGTGTAACGCTTGTTTTTCAAGTCCCAAAAAGTTACTGCGACTGGTTACTATGCCATTGAAAACCCTTTACCAGACTTAATTTCAAAACTTCGTCGTTTTTTGGGGCTACTAAAAATGCCGCTTGTTGGTTGTCGTCAAGTGCCACTGGTAGCCAGAATGGCTAAATGATAATACTAAGGAAGCCACCATTACTTGGAAGAAGCTGATGCAAGTATGTAGTTCCATACTTGTTAGCTAAAATTACAAAAATAACGTTTTATTAGAGCTGCGAGCTTGATGTCAAGAATTACTGGTAATTCAGATAGTCAAAATAGCTTAAATTTGTGACTACAGAAGTTAACAATACTCAGGAAATTGAGGCAAGTAGTAATTCCATATTAATGTTGGCTTTACAAAAATAACACTGGCCTATTTATTTTGCAGCTGAGAGCTTGTTCAAGAATTACTGGTAATTGAGATAGTCAGAATTGCTCAAGTCTGATACTACAGAAGTTACCCATTACTCAGGTAAGAGTGTAATTGGTATTTGTGTTTGCTACTGTTATTATACAGTTCTGCATGAATTAAGCTTAAATATATATTCTGTAGTAACAATACTGTAGTTTTAACTAGGCAGGCTCGCTCGCCATTTGTGCTCAAGCACACCACTATACTATTATAGTTGGCGAGCGAGCGTAGCAAGCGAGACACTTACAGGGGTAACACAATTGAAAATCGGGGATGGTTGTTTATCAGTATGTATGGACGTACGTACGGCATTTTTGTACTTTGACCCTCGCATTTTTGTGTTAGTTCAGTGGTCGACCCCGTCCCAAACTTCACTAAACAGAATCCTCTGTTTATCGATCAGTACCCGTATCACCCTAGAAATTGAATTGTTTACCGTTTTGAATTCTTTTACGGGTGCAGTTAAAACGTGAAAACTTACGGGACTTCCATTTCTATTCGAGTTAGTGGCGGTGGTAAGTCAATGCGCTCTTTGGCATAGTTATAAGCCATACGCAACAGTATTTACTTGAAAATGCATTGTCCACTAGACTAACCACGAATGTAAGTCTTTTAATTGCTGCTTTTAATCCTACAGATTTGACAGACAGCGCATTCAAACTTGAAGACACAGAATTGAGAACTGTTTTAATAGATATGGAAACATTTCTTGAAAGCAAAGCTACAGACCAAAAATTTAAAACTACAATGGATGAAAAAATACTGTCTGATGACAATTGGAAATTTTGGTATAGATTTGTTTTTTCTGATTGCTTTTGCTACGACAGGAACTAAGACATTAACTTCAGGCAAACTAAATGGATTTAGTTAGCTTTATTGGCGAGCGAGCGTAGTGAGTGAGACACTTATAGGGGTAACACAATTGAAAATCGGGGATGTTTGTTTGTTTATATGTTTGGACGTACATATGTCATTTTGTACTTTGACCTTATCATATTTTTGTGTTAGCGCATTGTTCGACCCTGTCCCAAGCTCCACTAAACGGAATCCTTCGATTTAGCGATCATTACCCGTAATCTGTCAGTATTTGCTTGAGAATTCTTTGTCCACTAGAGTAACTACGAAGCTAAGCCTTGTGTAGGTATGTTCAGTTGTGTGAAAGTATTGTGCCTTTACATCACAAAGAAAACGTGTAAATAATGCTACTTGTTTTTGTTGCTTATTCAAACAGTTGCGGGGAGTGGTTACTATGGCATTGAATCCCTTTACTGCGCCTTCATTCTACCCAAACATATTTGACTTTTTTTCAGTAGCTTGAGTGTTAGGAGTTAAAATCAATAGTTTAACCCTTTGCGTACGATCGTCACGAATTCGTGACCGCCGCAACTTAACGTGCGCGTACGATGGTCACGAATCTGTGACACAACGGGTGCGTCAAGAGAATACGGCTGTCACGAATTTGTGACAAGCTCATTCCTGTTCTGTTATTACAGTTACAGAGCGCGTAGCGCCTAAAACTTTCAGTAGCTTACATAGTATACATTTTGCAATCTCTATTCTACAAAATAAGTCTTATAAAATAAGTATAACTTATATCAAGTGCACCAACTAAATAAAAAAAAATTTTTTCTACTCTTTGTGTCTAGCTATTTTCAAATAGAACATCTACTAAGAAGTAAAGGCCTAAAGTAGCTAGAAATAAGCAAACTAAAACTAGAACTTACACTTGGGTATGATTTCTCCTTTCATAAATATAAGCTAAAAAAATAGCTAACAAACTATGGCCTCCTCGATAATTCCAACTAAGTTTGTATTCAAAACAACTCTATAAACTATAAACTAACGAATTACCATAGCTACAACGCTAGAGGCAGATTATTTGAGGCCTAACACAAAAGAATCACTCGCCCGTTTTCTTTTTCCACGTGTCGAACTCCAACTGGTAAAACGTCGTCGTCTCAGGCAACTAATTGGTTTTACGGCGTGCGCGTATTTAATTACATAATTGCTCGCCCGCGTTCGTCCGCAAAGGGTTAACAATAGTGTAGTTTTAGGCTCGCTCGCCATTTGTGTTCAAGCACATCACTAGGTGTTACTTTTGTATACAGATCTTGTAATCAACTTATCAGATTCGACCTTGTGTGAATTACTTGTACTAGGTCTGTCCATGTGTTAGCTGTAGGTGTGGTTTATATTAATGTAGGTGTGGTTTGTATTGATGTGGGTGTGGTTAATGTAGGTGTGGCATTACTTCATCTACACTGCGCTAATACACTGAGTGTGCACAGTGAAGGGTGTGTGGCCAAGGCCTATCTGGAGACTGCTCAGCGAACCATCAAACCATTCCTCCTCACTCTCGATAACCACAGGTCCACTTTCCTGTGTGGAGCAGCTGGTCCTCTGGCTATTATGGCCATCCTTTACCATAAACTAGGTATTGGTGACCCTTTACCATAAACTAAGTATAGTATAGCTATGTATATGCTAAATTTATGTTGGGATCAGACTGTAAGGACTGTGTGTGTGTGTGTGTGTGTGTGTGTGTGTGTGTAGGGATACAGTCAGACAGCAAGGACTGTGTGTGTGCTCTCAAGTGCCTGCAGGTGTGTATGACTTCATCGTCTTCTGTCTCACATGAGCTATTGTACGGCCATGCTGGTTATCTCTATGCTCTGTTGCTAGTTTCTCTCAACCTTCCAGACGCACGAGGCGGACTGGAGGACCTGATAGAGCATCATGCAGACATGCTGCTCACTGCTGGGGAGAAGCAGGCCAAGGAGCCGGGGGTGTGGTCGGGGGTGGGGTCCTATAGTTCTGTCAGCACGTCGTCTGCCCCGCCCCCTGGTCTCATGTACAAGTGGCATGACAAGCACTACCTGGGTGCCGCCCACGGACTAGTAGGCATATTGATGGTGCTACTACAAGTGAGGTGCTACTGAGTGTGTTGTTGCCATAACAACGGCAGGTTTATGAATAGCATACAAAGTTAATGATGTCTGTAACCATGGCGATGTCTACAATGCTGATACCTGATTACTTGATACTTGTGTGTGGGTGTGTGTAACTATGGCGATGTGTATAATACTGATATGAGATCACATGATACCCATGTGTGGGTGTGTGTAGGTTAAACTTGAAAGGATTCGTCCTCGTATTTTGAGGCTAGTGCGATCAACTGTGGACTGTTTATTGCAAGTGTGTTACAAAGAAGGCAACCTTCCTTCATCGCTGGAGAGTGGAGCATATGACAGACTGGTCCACTGGTGTCATGGCTGCCCTGGACTAGTACACTTGCTGGCCCTAGCTTATCAGGTCAGACAGGACAAACCTCAGTCCCCAGTCACTTACTGGCCATTGCACCACAGTGGTGTGTATGTATGTGTGTGCACATGATGTGTGTATTTGTATGTGTGTTAAGGAGTATAGTGATGAGAAGTATTTGAAGGCAGCCTTACAGTGTGGTGATGTTGTTTGGAGGCGTGGTCTGCTGAGGAAAGGCTATGGTCTGTGTCATGGAGTGGCTGGAAATGCGTATACATTTCTGAGACTCTATAGACTCACGGGAAACTCCGCCCACCTCTATAGAGCGGCTATGTTTGCTCGATGGTGCCTGACGTCTAAGGAGAGAGAGTGCCGCATCCCAGACAGACCACTGTCCCTGTTTGAAGGTAGGGTGCGTGTCTTATGTTTGTTGTTGTTGATGTTTGTTTGTGTGTGTGTTGCAGGATTAGCTGGTGTGACTATGTTCTATTGTGACTTGCTATGTGCTGACTCAGCACTATTTCCGTGTTTAGACGTGCTTGACTACACCGCTCTGTCATTGTCACGTCGCTAATTGGTTTCATCGCTAGTAATGAATCATTCTCTTCCACAACTTCAAGTATATCAGCTGTTGAGAGTTATTGTCTCATACACACACACATCTATAAATAAATATCCATCACTGCAGCCGTTGATACTCACGCATCTAATTCTATCTTGGGACATTTCTACGTTGCCCTAGAGACACACCCCACTATGGCAATCAAGTTGAGTGGTAATACTTTCAAGTCTATCTGTGGCATGGGGTCACAGGTCAGGTCAGTGTCCTTCCTTGAGGATTCCCATAGCTAGCCACTTGTTTTGATTCATCTGAAATGACCCGAAGCAGTGATGTCAAGTTTAACTTAACATAACTGTAGTGTTTCTACTAAATAGATTGCTTTTAGTTTTAGTTCAGTGTTAGGAACTGCAGAATTGAATTTTTAGTTCTATTTATAGTCATTTAAATATCTCTCAATTTGGTTAGTGTATGAATTCTGATTATGAGTTGTAAGAGTTCATTTTTAGTGACTAATAAAGACTTCTTGATATTTCTTTGATACCTAGTGTGTTATTATAGCTTTTGAAGGATATTTTTAGTTAACATGAACTATTGACTTTTGTCGATATACTTTATGCATACACTATACCATAGCTAGCTATACACACATAGTATGCATACACTGTAACATCTTACTATGATATAATCTCACTGTAACATCTTACTATGATATAATCTCACACTGTGTGTGTATAGCTAGCTATGGTATAGTGTGTGCATACTGTGTGTATATAGCTAGCTGTGGTATAGTGTGTGCATACTGTGTGTGTATAGCTAGCTATGGTGGTATAGTGTGTGCATACTGTGTGTGTGTAGCTAGCTATGGTATAGTGTCTGCATACTGTGTGTGTATAGCTAGCTATGGTATAGTGTATGCATACTGTGTGTGTATAGCTAGCTATGGTATAGTGTGTGCATACTGTATGCATACTGTGTGTGTATAGCTAGCTATGGTATAGTGTATGCATACTGTGTGTATATAGCTAGCTATGGTATAGTGCATGCATACTGTGTGTGTATAGCTAGCTATGGTATAGTGTGTGCATACTGTGTGTGTATAGCTAGCTATGGTATAGTGTGTGCATACTGTGTGTGTATAGCTAGCTATGGTATAGTGCATGCATACTGTGTGTGTATAGCTAGCTATGGTATAGTGCATGCATACTGTGTGTGTATAGCTAGCTATGGTATAGTGCATGCATACTGTGTGTGTATAGCTAGCTATGGTATAGTGTATGCATACTGTGTGTGTATAGCTAGCTATGGTATAGTGCATGCATACTGTGTGTGTGTATAGCTAGCTATGGTATAGTGTATGCATACTGTATATATATTATATAAGCGTGTTGTGTGTTGCACATGTGTTGTGTGTACATGTGTCATGTGTTGCACATGTGTTGTGTGTTCTCGCATATTACTATTATTTTTGACTTCTATAAAAAACAAGTAATAAAATTTTAACCATTGTGATAAAGTCTAGCCCTAGTCAGTTCAGGTGGGTGTGGTTACTGAGACTGATAAACTCTAGAGTACCAATGAGTGGTATTGTTCTCTTCTTGGTGAGTGTAGTTGACAGGTGTTTCTGCCTCGTCACTCAGAGCGTCAGGCTCTGCATCCTTCTCTGTCAATAGAGACCAGAACATGACAGCTATCAGCTTGAACCAATACATGTGCATCAACTAAACACAATTACAAGAAAATAAATAAATCAAACAAAACTGCTGAAGCTTTTGTACTAATTCAATTGTTAACTTACTTAAAAGCATTTACTGACCCTACTGCACATGTGTGCACAAATTATGTGTTGTTTCCATGGCAATGATGTACCTGTGTAATGGTGAGGGTGATAATGAAGATCCAGTAAGCTGGAGGATGGCTGGAGAAGACAGGGAACTGGAAGATGGCACTATACAGGAGGTATGAGGGATACAGGACTATCCTGGTCATGAAATACACCACTCCAAACATCAAGAAAGCCAACTTGGTGTGAGAGTCACAGTGAGAGTACTTGAGGAGCTTGGCCAACTAAAGGAGGCAACAAGTTATGAAGTCCTGCTAGTTAACATATTTACCGGGCGAGTGAGACATTCAGGGGTAACACAATTGAAAATTGGGGATATTTGTCTGTTATATGTGTGTGGATGCATGCATGTCATTTTGTACTTTGACCCTTGCAATTTTGTGTTTGCTTGTGGTCTACCCCTTCCCATACCTCCACTAAACAGAATCATTCGGTTTAGCGATCCTGTATCATTCAAGGAAATTTAATTGTTTACCCCTTTGTATTAGGTTGTTTCTAAGCATTTAGGTCTTAAAACCAACACTGTATTGTTTAGAACTTCTAATTTTTTTCAAATCGTAAAATGTTATGGCAAAAGGTTACTATTGTATTGAAACCCTTTACCAGATGTAATTTTTAAAACTTGGCCTTTTATAGTAGCTGAGTGCTTGTTGTCAAAAGCTACTGGTAACTCAGATAGTCAGAATGCGACATTAGAGACTACAGAAAACACCAGTCAGTACTCGGGAAAAATTGAGGTAAGTACTGTATTATTTTGTTAGCTATGTGTGGTCACAACGGCTACATACTTATAGTTTTAGAAATGGACTGATAAATTCTTCTGAAGTGTCTCGTTTGTGCACAGATGCACTCGCCATTTGTGCTCCAGCACATCACTAGTACATCTTATAGCAGCTACTACAGTTTACGGACAGTTTGTACTATAGCAATGATATTTGCTTTAAAAGGAGGGACTTACCTCTAGTGGTACATCTGCTAGGTTGTGTAAGAATACCATGAGGACAGCAATCTGTACAGTATTGATGGCATAAGACAGACTGAGCATGCCCACCATAAGTATGTAGTGCAACAGCAGCAGCTTGCAATCCTAAACACAAACACACATACAATATAATATACACATGTATTTGTGTACTGGATCTCGTATCTAACTTACTGTTTTAGTTGCATCATAGCGATGGCACAACAGAGTGGCAATGTAATATGCCAATTCAACAGTCCAATATGCCATTACCCCTGTAGAAGGGACGTTGGCTGGATAGTGGAGGTAACATTTGCTCAAATCCCAGAAAAAACTTTCCTACAAAGAACATTACAATCTGAAGTTACAGACATCCCTTGAAATTGAAATACTTGAAATAAACAACACACACACACACATATAAACCTCAGCTTACTTGTGCTAAGACATAGACTCCAAACACAGTGGTGGTGGTCTGTACTAAAAGTTTCCAACTACAAACATATAACAAGTAATAACTGAAATAATAAATTAATAATGACAGCACTGAAGTAGAGAGAGAATGAAGAAATATAAATTGGCAAGAGCACATGTAGGAGGAGTTGATGTGGCATGTATGACTTGCTACCACAGAGTCTTACAATGTTTCTTTAAACTTGGTGAGTTGTGATGGCTTCCCGCAATGTCTTTTTCTAGTGAACCATTTATACACTCTGTAGGGAGTCCAGTTAACATCTGTTGACAACTGCTGCAGCTACACACACACACACACACATACATCACTATTAGGTCCATAATGTATGCATTATGTTACCATTTCTTGACCAGGTCTTGGGCATTCTGCATAAGCTTTTTCCAGCACAGCCTGTCTAGAAGGACAACTGTAGCTCTTGTCTCTGACATTCAGCCATCCCCCAAGAGGACCTGCTACACATCTAGGACATGCACACAACACGTGACTAGCCATCCCACGAGAGGACCTGCTATACATCTATGATATCCACATACACAAAGCTAGTCCACGCATTGCAGAATGCCACACCTTCACTCACTCTATTCCTATCCACTGTAGCTTCAAACCCAATATTTATCAGCAACCACTTCAGCTACCCCCTACCTATCTTCTATCCCTTCCCTTACCTATCTTCTATCCCTTACCTATCTTCTACCCCTTACCTATCTTCTACCCCTTACCTATCTCCAAACCCCTTACCTATCTTCTACCCCTTACCTATCTTCTATCCCTTACCTATCTCCAAACCCCTTACCTATCTTCTATCCCTTACCTATCTCCAAACCCCTTACCTATCTTCTACCCCTTACCTATCTTCTATCCCTTACCTATCTCCAAACCCCTTACCTATCTTCTATCCCTTACCTATCTCCTAACCCCTTACCTATCTTCTATCCCTTACCTATCTCCTAACCCCTTACCTATCTTCTATCCCTTATTTGCCACACCTTTATGCCTCTCTTTCAGACATATTGACCTCTGACACCACTCATCACTTTCAAACTGTGTGTTCAGTATATAAATCATCTAACAAAATAGATACATGAAGATAGTTTAAAGAATTTAAAACATAATAATAGTCAAACAAGGAAGGTTAGCTATGCCGTTATTAATTTAAGCAGTTCCTTTAATTAAATGTCACGGTCCTCTTTAATTAACTATTATAATGTAGGGTCAAGTGTGTTTCATACACGTTAGCAGCAGAGGAATCAACTGAACAATTCCCAGTTGCTCAATGCCACATTACACTCACCTACACTGGTCTAGGAGCGCTAGTTCATTTCACTATCACGGAGAATGGCTGGGCTATCATTCACGGACTTCAAATGTATGGAAGCGCAGTGTTGCTCTGGGAATGCTAAATGTTGGGTGTATTCTCACCTCTACTAAGTTCTTACTCACAGCTATACCCGCTCAGAAATAATTTTTACCTTTCAATGATCGATCTACATACGATAAATGCCAGCGCTATCCAGGGAGTGGCATGGATGAAATTTATCCCACCGAACTCCACGTGGCACCATTTAATACCGGGGTCTAGAAAAAATGTAACATACCAGGGGGGACTAGAAAGAGGAATGGAACAATATGTACCCATTCTTCGTGAGAGCGTTTCAATTCAATGCTCATTCCTCTAACAGTAAAATGGTGATAATATTAAGCAACTGCGTCTCAAGTTTAAACAGCATCGCGCTCGCTCTTAAAACGCTAACGTTTCGACAAGAACCTACATTAGCTTTTTGAACCACCAGTGACACCACACGGTGTACTCTCAACAGCATGCACTATGACGCACCGGCGGTACTCAAATTTACTTTCTGCTTTCTTATAAAATAAAATGCACTACAATTTAACTGATGCAAATAACTTCAGTGTAGGGTTGCTAGTGTTTTTTACTGCAAGAGGTAACAGCCAACCTATGCTTGATTCAAGCTCTACTACAGACTTTTCAGTGTAAATACTTTGTATGCATGCCATTATAACAATTAATTCAGTTGGCTATAATATTTTAATCAAAATGAAACGCCCTAAATGTTTCTTCCATTTCACAAAAACAAGCAACTGGAAATCATTTTGACACCTTTATTGTACTTGGCCATTTTTCTTTTAGTTAAGTCCTTTTTTTTTTGAAGAACCAATAAATAATCACTTTTTAGAATAAATGAGAATGAAAACATACTTTAGATAAAAAAAATACTGTAAGAAAGAGGGAGTACCAAGTCTTTAGACTCGCCTGGACTGTTTATTCTGTGTTATCATCACCAATTTCAGAGTTCTTCTAAAGAGACAGGATTAAAATCAGTGGATTCTACCTACTGTGTCCCAACAAATAATGATGTTCACAGGATTCAGCAGTACAGCACTGTAAACTTGTAGCTAAAGTTACTAGACTTTCATGTTAAATAAAATTATCAATTCTTTCATTTATTTATAATAAGGTATATGAAAATTGATGAAATGATAGAATTTAAGTAGTACACATTTTCAAAAAATAGTTGTGATCCGAGTTGAAGGTGGAGTTCTGCCCGAGTTGGTCCTAATTCTTACAATAAACGGCATCTATAATAGTGAAGAAAAGGAATTGGCATAAACACGGCTTTGACAAGCACACAATTTAACGGCAAACAGCGTAAGTGTGGCTGTATTACAAGTTGATAGCTAAATGATAGCTATATCAATGAAATAATATTGGCTATATGGCATTTGTTATTGAACAGGTAGACAAATAATCTTACCAACATCCTATCAGGTGGTCCTGTACCCTCTGCAACAACTCACTCCGTCTATCCTGTTTCCACACTCGCAACCTAAGCTAATCGTGATATAAAGCTAGAAACACGTATTGAGTTTTGGAATAGCACTTTCTCTCCGGTTTTGGAGTTTACTGAGGGAATATTTTTAACCGCTTCGGCGCGAGCTTCCAATGGTGCAAACCCCGGACGCGTAGCTGCTTCCGTTCTAAAGTTATTCAAGTTTTTCTTGCGGCCAACTCAACTTGGACATACTTTCTCTCCCTTCAAAGAGCAGCTGCATTGATTAATTAACCACAGCGGTTACTAGCTACTTAGTCAGTGGATATGAAAGGTGATAACAAAGGTGAGATAGTCAGTTACATAAGAGTATGGCCTCAACTTTTGAAAAATGTTTAGGGATAGGGGTGGCTATCACTCTCCTAATATAAAATAGGGCCTCTGCTCTTTGTAGTGTAAAAGTGGGGGGGGGGCTGTGCCCTCCCTAATGAAAGAGTGGGGGGGCAATCGCCCCCCTGCCCCCCCCCAGTATCTTTGCCACTGAATTTAATATCAAGCCTAAACTCTTCCTGAATAATAGTCATTCTGCTGAAGAATAATTTAACGCTAATTAGATCAGAAATGAATTGTATTGTTTCTACTTAAAACTCCTGTTACGTATAAATTTATCTCCATTTCTTGTGAGCTGCTTAATAATTATATTACAATTAAAATAAATACCTCATTTTCAATTTCATTGCCCATGTTTTTTTTGTTTCTGCTTTTTTTTTGCCACTTTAGCTTTTTGTTTTATAGATGAAAGAAAATATGTCCTATTAATTATCCTAGTATAGTCAACCCTGATCAATCCTACTCAACCATGTGGTCACTATTAAGTCCAAAGTATTTAGCTATCATATGATACTTATATTTATTGCAGCTTTGATATTTTTACTTGAATATTTCCGCATCACGCGAGCGTTCTGTATTCTCCCATATTGTACGGTTTATATTGTACGCTCCTTGTAGCGCGCGCGTAGCGAGTAAAATCAATGAAAATTGTATTGTAACCGGTTGAGAAAAATTTCAAAGAAGCAATAAATCACTTATCACACTCGTCGTACAATATGGGAATGATATTTTACTCTCACGCCACATTTTCACTCGCCTTTGGCTCGTGAAAATATTTTGCGTGCTCGTAAAATATTTTCCCATATTGTACTCTGACTCGTGCTATAAGTATTATATATATATTATAATATATACTGTATGGACATGAAGAAATTTGGTGGACCAGGTAAATTCAAACAGAAGTGTATCCAAAGAAAGTGTATTAGTCAGCTACAGATACCACCTGAACAAGTAAGTTGGCATGTCTGATGATATGCAGAATAGATAATATGGCTTCTCAATGATAAGCCATATTAGCTATTCTGACACCATATTGTGTACAGAAAACACTTTTGAAGACTGCTACAGCCAAAATTCTGAAATCGTCTCATTACATTCCACCTACTGCTACTGATAATATACTGGTAACATTCTATCAGAACAATCTTCAATATATTATAATGTATATTGTGATATTTTATGACTTAGGAATCTGCCCAAAGTAGTTATTTTCTTGGAGGTAATGGATTCATTGATTTAGATGGTTTTTTTACAGCAGTACTCACGTACAAGGCATTCTATACTTGGGGATGGAAATTGTTTGTTTCGAAGCTTCTCTTATATTTCATCTTGATATACGTAAACTGCTGGTGGAGTTTATAGGCCTCAACTGTAGCCTTTTTCGAGCATGTCATTCATTATCTATGAAGGTCACATTGACAAGAAATTATGTTTGGGGGACACATGCAGAAGTATTTGCACCGGCTCTCTATTTTTCCATTCCTGTGTCTGTTGCTATGGAGAGAAGTAGCTAATCGCGAATATTATTGTATGGCATGTCACAAACTCCATGTGAAAATTTAATTTTTTCAACTGATTTTCATGCCACTCTAATGATTTGGATCATGTAGAAATATGTCATGTGAACAGAAATCATTATGATGTAGTAATCAATGCAGTGGACAGTTCTCTTCCAAAGACTGTACCTTACAATAGTACTGCTTCTTCCTCTCAAGCCGTGAACTCTATTATTAATGATTGACTTTTTATTGCTACAATACTTTGAAATATTTGGCCTTAAATTCTACAATAATATTAATGATTTTACTGTAATGCTAGACACTACATGAACAAAAAAAAAAAGAAAAAGAAAAAGAAAAAAGCTCCTCATAATCAGTGGTATAATTGTTTACACTTCAGCAGTTGTGGTTGTACTCATGTCAGCTCATCCAGCAAGCCGTGGGCGCCATAACAGTAATTAGACAACCACTACCATATTCCTCTAGAACAGCCTAGGTACATGATTGTCCCCAGACCCTTTCTCCGCGTAGTGGTTAGGTAAAGGGTCTGGCTGCGCCAGACTAAGTTTCAGGTGGGTGGGGGGAAACTAATCACCTAACAATACGATCTTAACATTGCCCCCCCTCCCCACCCCAACATTTTCATCTTCTTACTCCACTGCAGTGCACAAATGTTCAGGATGATCACAGATAAGATACATATGACCTTTACAGAAATATATAGGAGCACTTGAAAGCTTCATTGTGTAAGCATAAACAAATTACTATGCAGATATAGATGTTTGATTAAATGGCATGACTCAAGGAGATTAAGTTAAAATTAAAGTTGCTTAGTTTTAGTTTATTCATCCATTCTACCAGTAGTTTGTGTTTCAATGGGATTGGCTGTCTTCTATATGTAGGTCTTTGGTTTAAGTTTTATGACACTACTGTGGGGTATGGTTACTGTTTGTAACTTTTCAATAATTGAATTTTGTTTAGTTACTGCAATAAGCTAACTCCAATAGTTTACAATATTAGAGAATCTGTGCAAATGATTGATTGGGTTAAACCTAGAGTTACTATATGGCCACCATACAGATCTTAGACACTGATTATATTAAAATATAGCTATTGCTAATTATTTTCTTGGAGTTATATTACCCTAGAACAGTACATCCTTTTATTTTTTTACTCAGAAGCATATGGTGCTTGATGTTCATTGCATTGTGATGACAAACTTGACAAAGACTACCAACTACTCTCAGTATGGACTCTAAACCAATAAAAGCATCTGTCTAAGGCAATTCCAGTTACACTCAAGATTAATTATTTATTGCACACACTATCATGAATGATTAAGCATGGCAAAGGACATAAATGATAGGGAAGACACTAACTCTCCTCAACAACCAGCATACATAATTTATTTACCACATAGAAAATTTAGGATAGCCCCCAAGTGTAGTCCTTGTAGAGAGGTCTTTTCTCCTTACCTGCTTCTTGTGACAGCATCATTATGGAGTGTGATTAATCATTGCTGCCATGGAAATCACATATACCTATAAAACCGTATCGCAAACATCAGCGTAACGCTAACTTTAACTACGCAAGGTAAGTCGGGTCCGGTCCGGTCAGTAAATTCTTTGTCGATGATCGTTGTTTATGGGCGGGGTTTATAGTATGAGGCGGGAAATTGAATTTTACAAGGTGAACTGTGTGTGACTGTTGGTGTTACAATGGAGACTCGACTGTCACAAGTTGTAGTTCCTGAGGTTCGGAAAACTAGAGAAGCTATGGAGTGTGCAGCTAAAGGTAAGTCATTGAACAATGGAGGGCTTTGTCTGACACTCTTACACTCGTAGAATCTTCCCACATAAGAAGTCTTTGTCATCAAATTGACGTAGCTGAAGAACACTGGGATTCCTACAGCATATGTAAGCATTGGTAATTCACTGTGCTTTTGTTGGAGTATACAATGTGTTCTTCAGTGTTTGGGGAGTTGAAGAAGAAGAGAGAACTTTTGGAAGAAATGTATTCAGCTGAAAATAGTAAGTAGCATTCAAAGATGAGCTCATTCAGAATGGCCAACTTTTCAAAACCCAGACCACACCCAAAACCACATCAACTTAAAAAATGCAATGATGGCATGGTAGTTGTAAGTAGTTAGCAGCATTTAAGTATTCTATAGTACCTGCTGGAACAGAACTTTATGATAATAATGGGGAAAAAGGTGATATAATGAAATGAACACAGCAACAATAGGTAGTGGTCGCTGGTGACTGATTGAAAATTGTGTGGTAACTTAATGTACAATTGAATCTTTTTATTCAAAAATCTATTTTAGAGTGAAATGAAGACTCTAATTTTGTGAATTCTAAACTGAGTTTTTTAGAAAAGTGGAAGCATTTGTGAGTTTGGATTAGCTAAGTAACGTCTTTGCAGATCACGCATAGTAAATAGAAGTGAAGTTCACATTTCCTACAAACAATAGAGAGAGTACAACTAACAGGACAGTGGCTAGTCATAAATCCAGGACTGTCCTGGAGCTACAGGACAGTTGGCAAGTAGGGCTCATTATGTGTGTGTGTGTGTGTGTGTGTGTTTAGGTGAGAAGTTGGAGTATTCGGAAAGCAAACAAATGAAACTGTTTGAGCATTTGCTAGGCTTTGAGATGAAGCGAAATGAAGGTTTGTGCTTTGCAATTTTAGTCTTTACAGAGAGGTGTTAATTTTATTTCTCTATTATATAGAGTCTAATAAGCTAATTATATGTCACACATTTTCCACATATATAAATTCATACCAAGGAGGGCAGCCTGGGACCTCCACCCCACCACACAGCTGGAGCTCTCCTCCAGAATTTTTGAATTTATTTTAATACAGTAGCTAATGGTGATCTGTGAGTAGTAGGGTTTCATAAAAAGGAGGTGAGATTTCCCACACCAAACAAAATCCCCCCCCTAATAATTGCTAATAATTGCTTTAAAAAAAAGCAACAAAAAGTGACCATTGCAGTATCATTAAAGCATGATCCAATTTTGAATTTGTCTTGTAATGTAGTAAAATTATTTATTATTGGGCGAGCGAAGCAAGACTCACTAATGAGTCTCAATCGAGATTTTGGTGTGTATATATATATATGTATGGCAAAGTTCAAAGAGGTCAATGTGTGTCCACTCCCAGAGGCTACTTAAAACATAAATATTAGCACGGGCGCAAGAAATTCGAGAGAAAATACTTTAAAGATGGTATATCCAGTAAGCAAGTACGTATAAAAATGTTGTGTGTGGCTAAAGAAAGGCAACACACTAAACCAAAATATTCAACTAGCAAAAATGTTTAACTAATAAAAATTATTAGCAGCTAGCATTCAAATTTAAATATTAGTCAGACCAGCTCGCTCGCCATTTGTGCTGAAGCACATCACTAGTATATATTTTTTATTTCTTCAATGGCAGTTCTTTGGTCATGCCAAGTTCTGTTAGCTGATTTCATAAACTAAATTTTAAGAATCTCTCAGCTGTAGCTATACCAAATAGAAAGCACGATATCACTGAGTTACAATGTCTAAAGAATTCTTCTTACCCTTTTACCAGACATACTATCAGGTATTTAGTGCATTATACTATCAGGTATTATTAATGATTGTTGCAGATGGTACAGTTAATTTTGAGTTCAGCAATCTCACGTCTAATGAGCCACACCTTACCTGTTCTGTAAAAATGGACGTGAACTCTCAGAATCAGTGGGAAGGTAAGGACTTGTATATATTGTGTGTGGGAGTGTCCCCGAGACATGTAGAAATGATTTATACAGACTGTCACATTCTGTAATTCTAGTTTACTAACATTGACATTCTGTATGTGTTGAGCATCGTTTAATATACAGTGTTTGTGTATTGTTTAATATATATCACCACGTTCATGTGCTTATAACTGTGTTTGTGTATTTGTGTATTATTTAGTACTGGATGCAGTCCCGCCTATAGAAGGTGTGGCAAGTCTATTGGAAGAGCTTAACAAGACTAAAAATATAGCTGTATTTTGTAAGAACATTAGAAGAGCATTCAAGAACACCTTCACACAACAGTGAACTGCAGAATTGTTATTTTAATTTGTAGTACACTCCATCTCCTCTCCCGATCATCATAGTTTCTCCAACTACAAGTTGAGACAACCCTTTTCAATAAGTTTCAGGCCTTTTTTTTTTGTTGGTAAGAACAGTCTTCTGTTACTTCGACCCTTAGTAAGCTTCTCTAAAACTCTCTGGGACTAGAACTAACTAGCTTGCATGGCCATGATCATCAGTAATGGTAGTTAAATTTGCAAAACCACAAAGTAAGAATTGTTCACTTGAGTGGCTAACACAGAGGCATCTGTATCACAGGGGATCAAGTGTATGTTATATTTTATATGGTAACATGAAATAATTAATATCTGTTTATCTATCAGGATGACAGTAGCAACACACACAGTGTTAGTATCAGGAAGACAGTAGCAACACACAGAGTGTTAGTATCAGGAAGACAGTAGCAACCCAGAGAATGGGAGAAATGAGGATGCCAAAAGAATAAGAGAGAGAATGAGATGCATGAGATGACAGTAACCATGTGATGTGATGTGGTTCATACATGAGGAGAGAAGGGGGGGGGGGGACACTATTTGACAGTTAGTGGAACTAACTATTGGAGAATCTGGCAGCTCTAGCCTTCTTCCTCTCCTACACATAAATAGGAAAGATGGCCATTGTTATAATGGCAGGCCATCACACACACACACACCTCTAATCCAAGTTCCGTCACACTCTGGCCAAATCTCTCCAACCTTTTCTTCTTTTTCTCCACGTCCTCCAACTAACACACACACACACACACACACCACTATTATGTATGGGACATGTGCATGTATTATCAAGACAAGTTGGCAGCCATTTATTCACAGTGGTGAATGAAACTGTAGAGCTCAGTTATATTCAGAAATTCTATTTGTCTCAAGCATTAGATTCCATTCATTCCTCATAGTAATCACACCTTGATTAATTGACAACCTACTCACGTTAAACTTGGTAGACCTGCACATACTACCACATGATCTTTTTAATGCCAACTCTGGTACAACAACTGGAGAGCTAATCCACGGTCTGACCACACCCACTCTGTACTGACTGAACTTACACTAGTGATAGCTGGAGACACAGCCACTCCAAACCTCTCCTGCCGCTTCCTTATCTTCTCCATGTCTGCTTCCTAATGAAGCACAGCACATCAAGACACAGCTCCATCAATGAGTAGTCATGACTCACCGATACAGGACCTCTCTTACCCAGTCCTTGATAACCATTCTCCAAAGACGTACCAAACCTAGCAACCCTCACATGTCACACAATAGCTGCCATGATGGTGGTGGTACTTACCTCTCAGCTCTGGCCATTTTCTTAGCATCATCACTTGAATTGCCTCCAAACCTTGCAGCTCTCTGAGCTTGTCGCTGTCATGACAACAAGATAAGCTTGTAAACAGCTAGCTCTAATAGACTAGACTTACATCAGCCTGGTTGCTGGACACAGCTGTGTTAATCTTTGAGACTGGTGGAACGGCTTCTACAGCTCTAACAAATAATAACAATACCCATCACCAACTTGTAGTCAAAACAACACTTTAACTACCAATCAAAGTGACGGCCAAAGCGTATTAAAGTGACCCTTTACCAACTACATACTTTTGGTTGGGCACAGTGTCTACAGGAGTGTTGTTAGTGACCTCCTCTTCTGGTTGCTTATGTTCCTCCACTTCCTTCTGAGCTGCAGCTGCTACCTCTTCATCCTCACCACCTTGTTGCACCTCCTCTTCATTCTCTTCCTCTCCTTCTTCCTCTCCTTCTTCTCCTTCCTCTTCCTCCGCTACTTCCTCCTCTTCTACCAAAAGATCTTCTACACAAGTCAATATAAACTGTAACACACACTTGCTCCAACCTCAGGCAAACATCCTATGAGTATTAATACTGTATATTTAGTGAACTCTTCAAAATCAGTAATATAAATATTGTCAAGTCTTCTTCTTGCCCAACAGAAACCTTGATGTTAAATAATCTTTATGTGAGTTGATTATTCCTAACCTGGGATAATTGGGAGCAAAACAAGCCACCCACAAAGGAGTCTCAATGGAGATTTTGTGTGTATATATACGGCCAAACTTCACAGGTGCACATAGTCACAAGAAAAAAAAACTTCCTGGTAATTTACAGTTAATTTAAACAGTTCTTTCATTTATATATCTGCAGTAAGCCAGTCTTATTTGGTCTAGGATCTAAACTGTCACAAGTGGTTACTATGGTATTGAAACCCTTTACCAGACCTAATGTCTAAACTTGGCTGTTTTTGTTTTTTTTAGTACTATACTTCTTGTCAGGAACTACTGGTCATTTAGATAGTCACAATAGATACTACAGACTACCATTACTCAAGAAAATCCAGGTAAAAAAAAGTAATTTTGTGTTTGACAGCTCAAGTCAATAGTCAATGGCTACATAACTTGTGATTTAGAAATAAATGAACCGAATGATGCTTTCCTAATGAGAGCTAGACAGTGTTTGTAGTGTATTTATTGTTGCATACATATTGCAAAAATCAGATTTAGGGTATACACAAGTTGCCGAAATATCTACAGAATGGTTCACTTATAAGAATCAAGTTTTCACCTACCTTGTTCATGAATGTACTTCTCCACTCTAGCCAATAATTCTGCTTTGGTACCCTTTATGGGCAGGCCCAGTTCTGCTAATTTCTTCTTCAGCTCGGGGACCTGCAACAGTTACTCTTAACAAGTTCAGCACAAAACCAACCCTTTCAGTTTCACACACTTACCTTCATTTTTTTAAGTTCAACCATGTCGATGGTGACTTCTATGACTTCTTCTTCTCCAGACATATTTTGAGCTTATACAAGTAAGTATACCTTGCTGCTTAGTGTCTCTTCAGTGTCGTCCAGTTAACTTCCCTGCACGATGTGGCGACCCCGTACCGACCCGGTAAATAATCATTTCACGCATGGCAAATCGTGTGTGTTGTCAACTACTAGTATAGTGCCATCTTTTATTACTTCATGTGTTACCATCACAAGATCTAGAGACAATCGCTGTAGATGAGGCAGGTGACATTGGAGAGAGAGAGAGCATTTTATCCAAGAGTGTGATTAATAGCTATGGTAGAACAGGAGAACTGGTTCCATAGGTACATCGATAATTAAATAATACATTAGAAAAAAGAAATGGTATAAAACACTTGTGTTGCAATGGAGATGATTACGAAAGTCATGAAATGTTGCTAATCATATGTAAACACTAACTCCTCCTCCTTACACAGCCAGTCTAGGGGGCGTGGCCGAGACGGGAGATGCTCCCGTTGCAGAGAAAACAGACTACATAGGTAGTCATAGCAACGCATCTGCAACATATAGAGAAGTTAGTCATGATTCACATGGTACATGTGCCACACCCTCTCACATGTCACACCCCTCACCTGTGACAGCACACACGCCCTGAGGTCCAGCAGTAAACCACGACAAGTTGTGTCGAGAAGAAGACTAGTGAAGTGGACATCTAGTAGTAAACCCATCCACAGCAACAGGTTGTCATAGGGATACTGACATGATGTAGGTGGAGACAACATAGAAACCACGCCCACATGCTGACACAGAAATGCCAGAAGCCCCTACCAACAAAAACAAAATATCGTCAATAGATTCATCCTCCCAGACCACCGGAGTAACAAAGTGAAATGAATTTATTTCAATTTTTATATATCAGGAGCCTCAAATAAAACTTTCCTTTCTATCTTTCACATTAACAAATTTAGTAATTTTTACTTCTCTAAGTAGAGTATCATTATAATCCTCAGGTTTTCACTTGTCACTGTAGACAACTCAACAGAGTCTAAATGTCTTCCTGTTACACACCCACTAACTGAATTACTTCTCCTGCACCTTCACACTGAAGGGGTGTGGTCAACCGACACTAATACAGTAGACCGTCAGTTATCTGAACACCTCAGGACCGAGGGTTGTTCGGATATTCGAAAAAAATCATTTTGAATGGGGTCTTAATCTCTTATCTATTTAATGCACAGCAAAATTCCAATGAATATCATTATTATTCCCAAAAATGGTTCGGATTAGCGAGAGTTCGGATCTGAGGGTCTACTGTAGTTGGAATATAACTAAACTGTTATTGTGCATGCTTGACTGTACCTTGACAGTGGTTAGTGGCAGGGAAGCCATGCACTGCTGGAGAGGAACATCAGTGAAGGATACAGACAACAAATCTAGCCTGGCAGAAATCTGTCAAGGAATAATACAGAAGGAGTGGCTGAAGTCAATAACCACACCCACTTGTTACACCCATACAGCACACAATGACTAGTACGTTAAAGATACAGAACATCTGTCTTTGAAATACACTCTCCTTCACACTCCACAGTGTCAGGCAAGCTAGGAACACACACACACACATACACACAATTAAACATCCTCTAGTCTCTGTTGGTGTGTGTCCTACCTTAGAACATGTTCTACAGTCTTCAATAGACACCTTTCAGTGGGTGTGGTCCCACATTTAAGACACACCCTCATGAGAGCCCAGTCCTCTTTAGCCAGAGCCATACTCACTACATCCACACTACACACATGCACACATGCACACAAGTTAATACCCTGTAAGACTACACCTGATCACTTCTTTGAGCTCCATGCAATTTATTTGATGTCATCCATTTTGATCAATATAACATTATAGAATTTACAATACTATATAGAGATACTGGATTGTTGGTAAGTTCATTGGAGCTGTTCTGACAGATTGCCTGTTCTTTTGGAAGGAGATTATATTGTAATAGCTAGGTAGTGTTTAATAGCACTGAGGGTTTGCACCTTTGGTGCTTCATTATATTATTTCCTAACACCTGTATGCCGACCCCACAATGTCACTTACTCGCTGGGTACCAGGCCAGTCTCCAGCAGAAGAATGAGAGGGTCTCTTGCCCAAAACTGAGTCTCTTGTAGCAACCGCTCTGCCACGCCCCTCCAACACACGGTCTCGTCCAGTGACACTGACTTAAACAGCTCCAGGAACTCCGCCAGTGTTGTCACCTAGGAAACATTGCCACCACAGATACAATCCAATGAAAGGCACAACAGTGATCTCTATTGACCCTTTACATCAACATGAAATATATAAGGTTTCATTTTAGTATTTCCAACAGAAGAAAGGATGGTCAACTTAACTTATCACACACAGAAAATAAAGGAGGCGTGGGCAACCCTAACACATCCCAGAAGGTGTGGTCAATCCAAACTCCTCCCACACACAACCTTAACTTGCACTCCATGGTCATGTGACACAACTCATAAATGGGAGGAGCTTATTGCAACCTGGCATGGAATTGATCACTTGATTTCACCTTGTCAGGGTCACCCAGGGCAGCCACAATATCTGCTGACTCAGCATTGACCTCCCTCTCTCTCCTCTCTTCTCTGAGTTGCTACAATAGAACACACACACACATACATACATGGACTGACTTTGAAGAACAAAACTACATATAACCCAAGACTATCAAACAATAGCTCCAATTGATACACACCTGACTCTTCCCAGCACCTGCCAATGGAGGTCAGAGTTCATACTAATTCACACACATTTCTTCATGGCTCTGGATTCTATTATTGTAGCTGATTATCACATTTACTTCCAGTCCTCCAGTCACATTCCAAATATTCATTCCCATTCCAAAGTTCCATTCTCATTCCCAGCATTCCCTTCCATTCTAATCACTCTCACTATCTGGGGTATTCGCTTACCTTGCTGCTGGTCGGCCATGATTGAAGTACAGTAGGTGTGGTTGAATCAGATTGCCGCTTCCCTAAAGCTGCTGCAAGATTGGCCACACCCACTTGTATTCTCCACCCTTGTAGTCCTGTGGCTCCTCCCCAGACACACCCCTCTTCACACCACCACTGAAACACGCACGAATAGAACTACATTCAAACAGCTATGATACTGGTAAGGTGCCAGTCACAGTGTGTGAGTATGTGTGTGCGTATGCACATGTAATAAGTAAATAATGCCAAGTCAGAATGTATGGGAGTTCCTCTAACCTTTGACCCCGCACACACAATAGCCTTAGTACTCTGGCAGGTGCAGTAGTTTGTATCCCATAATTGAAGCTCATGGGCGTAGCTAAGAACAAAGAAGTCCGGAGACAATGCTAGCATGTGACCGGGCTCAGACACTGGCATGAAGGTGTGCATTAGTTGGAGTGAGTCTAACGGTCGACTAAGACTCGTACATAGGAGCTGACCTCGTTTACCTGTAGGCAAGATTACAAAGTGGGCGTGACCAGTACAGTGCAAGTGGGTGTGGTTAACTTACAGAGCACCCACAGCTGATCTCCACACACACAGCAACTCTGGAAGTCAAGCTTCCTCTTGACCACGCCCACACACACTCCAGACAGGATCATGTTGTTGTGATCGGGAGCAACAGTGGCTAGGCCAACGCCCACACTTTTCTTTTTAACACTGACCACACCCACTTCCTGTCCCCATGACACACACTCCACCACATCCCACTTGCCAATACCATCACTGGGACAGAGTGAAGTCACACCCACACCTGCCACACCCTCTATAGCACCATCCCGATACACCACGAGGGGCGTATTGCAATTGACAACCAATAGCTTCAAAGGAGTAGCCTTTGATGCCAACTGGTGTGAAGTAGTGGGCGTGGTTTCATCTGTCCAATGAAGTAGATCCTATAATTAGAAAGAGATTCATTTAACATAAACAGTAATTGAAAGCCTTTCCTTCATACACACAGTCTGTCAGATAGAATAACAGATCCGCAGACTTTCAAGACCACTGAGAAATTATTATGGAGAAATTTGCATCCTAATTTCATCATTTCCTGACAGTGACAACTCCTCCCACCCCAAAATTTACGAAAATAACAAGTTAATTTGACATTCCTAAGTTTTGTTCTGAAAGATACACTGACGAGTAGGGACAGCTGGCCCAGGCACACTCCTCTGAGCCAGGTAGGTGAAGCAGTGCTTACCTTCTTGGAGTTGACAGCCCAGTAGTGTCCGTCTGCAGTCACAACAGCGGCACAAGACAGAACCTCAGAATATGGCAGTTGCCACCCAAACAGCTGTCTACACTCCTGAACCTAACAACACAACACACTCACAATTGCCTACACTCCTGAACCTAACAACACAACAGACACTCACAATTGCCTACACTCCTGAACCTAACAACACAACAGACACTCACAATTGTCTACACTCCTGAACCTAACAACACAACACAGACACTCACATTTGCCTACACTCCTGAACCTAACAACACAACACACTCACAATTGCCTACACTCCTGAACCTAACAACACAACAGACACTCACAATTGCCTACACTCCTGAACCTAACAACACAACAGACACTCACAATTGTCTACACTCCTGAACCTAACAACACAACAGACACTCACAATTGCCTACACTCCTGAACCTAACAACACAACAGACACTCACAATTGCCTACACTCCTGAACCTAACAACACAGACACTCACAATTGCCTACACTCCTGAACCTAGCAACACAACAGACACTCACAATTGCCTACACTCCTGAACCTAACAACACAACAGACTCACAATTGCCTACACTCCTGAACCTAACAACACAACAGACACTCACAATTGTCTACACTCCTGAACCTAACAACACAACAGACACTCACAATTGCCTACACTCCTGAACCTAACAACACAACACAGACACTCACAATTGCCTACACTCCTGAACCTAACAACACAACTTATACCATGGTTCGTTCAAACCGTCCAATCAGATTTCTCAATTCGGGGTGAATAAATCACTTATACACTGCCTAGGAGGTGAATATTTTTTGCCCGTGGCCTAGAATTACGATCTGTAGCTAAGCGAAGCGGCGACCAATGAGGCTACAGAAAAAATGGTTGTTATGCGTTTCTTATAGCCTAGAGCCATGGTACAAGTCGGTTGCACCGCTCGGTGCGCGGTCGGTACGGGATTTACACTATCCTCGGGCCTTCGGCCCTCGGTTGTGTAAATCCCATACCGACCTCCACCTCGTGATGTAACCTATACACAGACACTCACAATTGCCTACACTCCTGAACCTAACAACACAACACAGACACTCACAATTGCCTACACTCCTGAACCTAACAACACAACACAGACACTCACAATTGCCTACACTCCTGAACCTAACAACACAACAGACACTCACAATTGCCTACACTCCTGAACCTAACAACACAACAGACACTCACAATTGCCTACACTCCTGAACCTAAACCAACAGACACTCACACTTGCCTACACTCCTAACCTAAACACAAACAGACACTCACAATTGCTACAACTCCTGAACCTAACAACACAACACGACACTCTACATTGCCTACACTCCTGAACCTAACACACAACAGACACTCACATTCTACACTCTTGAACCTAACACACAACAGATCACTTCACAATTGCCTACCCTCCTGAACCTAACAACACAACACATTGAACGTCACCATTGCCTCACTCCTGAACCTATACAACAACAACCGACAACTCACAATTGCCCTCAGCCTTCCTGCAACCTAACAACACATCAACACAGTACTGATTTGGACCTCCATTGGCCTCCTCCTGCTTGTTGCCTGAAAACCTAACCACACAACAGACACATTCACAATTGCCTAACACTCCTGAACCTAACAACACAACAGACACGCCACAATTGCCTACACTACACACTTCCTGACATTTTGTGAACCTAACACACAACAGACACTCACAATTGTCCTACACACTCTCCTGAACCTAACAACACAATACAGACACTCACATTGCCTCACTCCTGCACCTACAACACAACAGCACTCACAATTGCCTACAACTCCCTGAAACCTAACAACACAACCCAGACACTCAACAATTGCCTACACATCCTGAACCTAATCTAACAACCAACAGACACTCACAATGCCTACAACTCTGACTAACACACAACAGACACTCACCCTTGCCTACCCCCTGAAACCTACAACACAACAGACACTCCACAATTGTCCTACACTCTGAACCTACAACACAACGACACTCACAATTGCCTACAACCCTCCTGAACCTAACAACACCAAAACAGACACTCACAATTGCTAACACTTCTTGAAACCTATAACAACACACAGACACTCATCATTTGCCCTACCACTCCTGAACCTAACACCACAGACACTCACAATTGCCTACCACTTCCTGAACCTAACAACACAACAGACACTCACAATTGCCTACACTCCTGAACCTAACAACACAACAGACACTCACAATTGCCTACACTCCTGAACCTAACAACACAACAGACACTCACAATTGCCTACACTCCTGAACCTAACAACACAACACAGACACTCACAATTGCCTACACTCCTGAACCTAACAACACAACAGACACTCACAATTGCCTACACTCTTGAACCTAACAACACAACAGACACTCACAATTGCCTACACTCCTGAACCTAACAACACAACACAGACACTCACAATTGCCTACACTCCTGAACCTAACAACACAACACAGACACTCACAATTGCCTACACTCCTGAACCTAACAACACAACACAGACACTCACAATTGCATACACTCCTGAACCTAACAACACAACAGACACTCACAATTGCCTACACTCCTGAACCTAACAACACAACTGACACTCACAATTGCCTACACTCCTGAACCTAACACAACAGACACTCACAATTGTCTACACTCCTGAACCTAACAACACAACACAGACACTCACAATTGTCTACACTCCTGAACCTAACAACACAACACAGACACTCACAATTGCCTACACTCCTGAACCTAACAACACAACATACACTCACAATTGTCTACACACTCCGGAACCTAACAACCACAGACACTCACATTGCCTACACTCCTGAACCTACAACACAACAACACTCCCAATTGCCTAACCCTCCTGAACCTAACAACACAGACCTCACATTGCTACCACTCCTGAACCTAGCAACACAACAGATCACTCACATTGCCTACCTCCTGACCCTAATCACACAACAGCCACTCACATTGCCTACACTCCTGAACCTCACAACACACCAGACACTCACAATTGTCTACACCCCTGAACCTAACAACACAACAGACACTCAACAATTGCCCTACACTCCTGACCTAAACAACACAACATACAAAACCACAATTGCCTACTCTCCTGAACTAACACACAACCAGACACTCACAATTGTCTACAACCTCCTGAACCTAACCACACAACAGACACCTCACAATTGCCTACACTTCCGAACCTAACAACGAGAACAACAGACACTCCAATTGCTACACTCCTGAAAGCTACAACACAACACAGACACTCACAATTGCCTACACTCCTGAACCTAACAACACAACAGACACTCACAATTGCCTACACTCCTGAACCTAACAACACAACAGACACTCACAATTGCCTACACTCCTGAACCTAACAACACAACAGACACTCACAATTGTCTACACTCCTGAACCTAACAACACAACACAGACACTCACATTTGCCTACACTCCTGAACCTAACAACACAACTTATACCATGGTTCGTTCAAACCGTCCAATCAGATTTCTCAATTCGGGGTGAATAAATCACTTATACACCGCCTAGGAGGTGAATATTTTTTGCCCGTGGCCTAGAATTACGATCTGTAGCTAAGCGAAGCGGCGACCAATGAGGCTACAGAAAAAATGGTTGTTATGCGTTTCTTATAGCCTAGAGCCATGGTACAAGTCGGTTGCACCGCTCGGTGCGCGGTCGGTACGGGATTTACACTATCCTCGCGGCCCTCGGTTGTGTAAATCCCATACCGACCTCCACCTCGTGATGTAACCTATACACAGACACTCACAATTGCCTACACTCCTTAACTAACAACACACACAACAACTCACATTGCCTACACTCCTGAACCTACAACACAACACAGACACTCACATTTGCCTACACTCTGAACCCTATACACCCACACAGACCTCACCAGTGCCTCGCTCCTGAACCTCACAACACAAAACACTCACTTTGGCCTACACTCCTGAACCTAACCACACAACGACACTCACGATTGCCTACCACTCCTGAACCTAACAACACAACACAGACATCTCACAATTGCCTACATCCTGAACCTAACAACACAACGACACTCAACATTGCCACCTCTTGAACCTAACAACACAACAGACCTCACAATTGCCTACACGCCTGAACCTAACAACACAATCAGACACTCACATTGTCTACACTCCTGACCTAACACACAACATACCTCACAATTGCCTACAAACTCCTGAAACCTACAACACAAAAGACCTCACAATTGTCTACACTCCTGAACCTAACAACACAACACAGACACTCACAATTGTCTACACTCCTGAACCTAACAACACAACACAGACACTCACAATTGCCTACACTCCTGAACCTAACAACACAACAGACACTCACAATTGTCTACACTCCTGAACCTAACAACACAACAGACACTCACAATTGCCTACACTCCTGAACCTAACAACACAACAGACACTCACAATTGCCTACACTCCTGAACCTAACAACACAGACACTCACAATTGCCTACACTCCTGAACCTAGCAACACAACAGACACTCACAATTGCCTACACTCCTGAACTAACACACAACACAGACACTCACATTGCCTACACTCCTGAACCTAACACCAGAACACAACCCACAATTGCCTACACTCCCTGAACTAACACACAACACAGACACTCACAATTGCCCTACACTCCTGAACCTAACCACACACAAGAACACACCAATTGCATACACTCCTGAACCTAACAACACAACATACACTCCATTGCCTACACTCCTGAACCTAACAACCAACTTACACTACACAAGTGGCCTACACTTCCTGAACCTAACACAACAGACACTAAATTGTCTCCTCCTGAACCTAACAACACAACCACAGACCCACAATTGTTCCTACACTCCTGAACCTAACAACAACACATACACTCACAATGCCTACACTCCTGACAACCTAAACAACACAACAGACACTCACAATTGTCTACACCCTGAACCTAACAACACAACATACACTCCACAATTGCCTACACCCTGAACCTAAACAACACAACAGACACTCACAATTGCCTACACTCCTGAACCTAACAACACAACAGACACTCACAATTGCCTACACTCCTGAACCTAACAACACAACAGACACTCACAATTGCCTACACTCCTGAACCTAACAACACACCAGACACTCACAATTGCCTACACTCCTGAACCTAACAACACAACAGACACTCACAATTGCCTACACTCCTGAACCTAACAACACAACACAGACACTCACAATTGCCTACACTCCTGAACCTAACAACACAACAGACACTCACAATTGCTACACTCCTGAACCTAACAACACAACAGACACCCACAATTGCCTACACTCCTGAACCTAACAACACAACAGACACTCACAATTGTCTACACTCCTGAACCTAACAACACAACCGACACTCACAATTGCCTACACTCCTGAACCTAACAACACAACACAGACACTCACAATTGCCTACACTCCTGAACCTAACAACACAACAGACACTCATAATTGCCTACACTCCTGAACCTAACAACACAACAGACACTCACAATTGCCTACACTCCTGAACCTAACAACACAACAGACATTCACAATTGCCTACACTCCTGAACCTAACAACACAACAGACACTCACAATTGCCTACACTCCTGAACCGACACCCAACAGACCCGCACATTGTCTCATCCTGACCTACAACACAACGACACTCACATTGCCTACACTTCCTGAACCTAACACACAACAGACACCCATAATTGCCGTACAACTCCTGAACCTAAACAACACAACAGACACTCACATTGTCTACCCCTGAACCTAACAACACAACATACACTCACAATTGCCTACACTTCCTGAACCTAACAACACAACAAGACACTCAACAATTGCCTACACTCCTGAACTAACACACAACCACACTCACATTTTCCTACCTCCTGAACCACACACAAACAGAGACACTCACAATTGCCTACAACTCGAACCTAACAACACAACAGACACTCACAATTGCCTACACTCCTGAACCTAACAACACAACAGACACTCACAATTGCCTACACTCCTGAACCTAACAACACAACAGACACTCACAATTGCCTACACTCCTGAACCTAACAACACACCAGACACTCACAATTGCCTACACTCCTGAACCTAACAACACAACAGACACTCACAATTGCCTACACTCCTGAACCTAACAACACAACACAGACACTCACAATTGCCTACACTCCTGAACCTAACAACACAACAGACACTCACAATTGCCTACACTCCTGAACCTAACAACACAACAGACACTCACAATTGCCTACACTCCTGAACCTAACAACACAACAGACACTCACAATTGCCTACACTCCTGAACCTAACAACACAACAGACACTCACAATTGCCTACACTCCTGAACCTAACAACACAACAGACACTCACAATTGCCTACACTCCTGAACCTAACAACACAACAGACACTCACAATTGTCTACACTGTGGGAAAGAGGGGCATCAACCCCCTTGACACGTTATTCCACACCCCTTGAGTTCACTTTGCCGCTGACTATAGGATGAGAGCAAGCTTACAGCAGTCTTACACTTGTTTTTAGATATCACCATAACACATTCACCGTAAAGATATCCGCCCCACCCCTTTCCAGCACACCAACTGGCTATCAAGTAGACAGTATACAAAATAGGGACAATAAAATATTCCAAGGACTACTATTACTACTACTACTACTACTACTTTTTTTTCTTTTTTACAGTGTACTATTATCACTTGAACAACAAGGTAAAAAGTGACACGAGTGAGGTTAAAACAAGAAAAAAACAAGCAAAAGTGACTGATGAGTTATGAGATGGTTTGTGACTCTGTAGACACCAGGTCTACTACTACTACTACTACTACTACTACTACTAGTAATAAGGTGAATTGACAATATGGCTAACTCTCGCAGTCGTCATAGCTATGACACTAGGGGATTATTAGTATGTTCTTACATCGTGCAACTGAACAGTTCCCACGGAGAAGGAAACTAGAACTTGTCCTTCCTTCGGTCCAGGCGTGACACCCACCACTTCACCCCCGCCACAGCAAAGAGTGAATTCCTCCCCTATGCTGTGATTCATCTCCACGCAGAACACCCAACCGGAGAGAGAGAGAGGGAAAAGGAACGATTTAGTAAAAACCACGTGGCCAAAAGGCTGGGTGCGCACTAATTGGGGTATTAAGCTATGGCCTCTGACGACGGAGTCGCTCTTACAGATAAGCTTGGAGAAGACGTGACGGAAACATCTAACGCGTCGTGGGTTCCAGGTGAAGGTACGCTAAAGTGCTGTGTTAGTGGAAGAAGCTGGACGGTGACAGCTAGCTATCAAGCTGTATACACAATGTGAGGTAATGGGTGACTTGTTGTGCCTGTAGAAGATGGCAGTGCTCAAGAGCTAGACAGTTTAGATCCCCAGAAGAGGGAACTGCTAGAGGCAAGGTTCCTTGGACCGGTAAGGGATGGTTTTGTGGGTGTCATGGGGGGGAAGGGGAAACCTAATACATTGGGAAGAAAGCTTTGTGTCAGCTCCTGCCACTGCCAAGAGAGTAAATGTTCACAAGATTGTATTGCTTTACTGCAATCTTCCTATCTAGTATCAGAATTATTGTCGATGGTTAATTTGTTAAAGGAAGGAGAGTACAAATCTGTTGAAGTACTGCAGAAATAGTTTATAAAGTCTTGGTAAAGCCAAGAACAAGTGTGGTGCTTCCCTGACAGATAGAGATGAGAGGGAAAGAGTATACTATTGTATTCAAAAAGCATCAGCACTGTTTCTGGGTCATTGAGATGGTGAGTAATTCAGTCTGCTCTGCTGTGTGTGTAGGCTAGTGTGTAATTATTATTAATCTAAGCCCCAGGAAGGCCACGTGTATCACATGATACTCGGAATAAGCAGAGTATTTGATATGGAACAACTCTTCCTTTGTGTTAGTGTATGTTACACAGTGTTGCCTGTCGTGTTACACAGTGTTGCCTGTCGTGTTACACAGAGTTGCCTGTCTTGTTACACAGAGTTGCCTGTCTTGTTGCACAGTGTTGCCTGTCGTGTTGCACAGAGTTGCCTGTCGTGTTGCACAGAGTTGCCTGTCTTGTTGCACAGTGTTGCCTGTCGTGTTACACAGTGTTGCCTGTCGTGTTACACAGAGTTGCCTGTCGTGTTACACAGTGTTGCCTGTCGTGTTACACAGTGTTGCCTGTCGTGTTACACAGTGTTGCCTGTCGTGTTACACAGTGTTGCCTGTCGTGTTACACAGTGTTGCCTGTCGTGTTACACAGTGTTGCCTGTCGTTTTACACAGTGTTGCCTGTCGTGTTACACAGTGTTGCCTGTCGTGTTACACAGTGTTGCCTGTCGTGTTACACAGTGTTGCCTGTCGTGTTACACAGAGTTGCCTGTCGTGTTACACAGTGTTGCCTGTCGTGTTACACAGTGTTGCCTGTCGTGTTACACAGTGTTGCCTGTCGTGTTACACAGTGTTGCCTGTCGTGTTACACAGTGTTGCCTGTCGTGTTACACAGTGTTGCCTGTCGTTTTACACAGTGTTGCCTGTCGTGTTACACAGTGTTGCCTGTCGTGTTACACAGTGTTGCCTGTCGTTTTACACAGTGTTGCCTGTCGTTTTACACAGTGTTGCCTGTCGTGTTACACAGTGTTGCCTGTCGTGTTACCCAGTGTTGCCTGTCCTTGTTGCACAGTGGTTGCCTTTCCTGTTGCACGTGGTTGCCTGTTTCTGTTGCACTAGAGTTGCCTTCGGTTGCACAGAGTTGCGTCCGTGTTGCACAGTGTTTGGCCGTCGTGTTGTACACATTGTTGCCTGTCGGTTTGACACAGTGTTGGCCTGTCGTGTTGCACAGTGTTTGTTGCCTGTCGTGTTACACAGTGTTGCCTGTCGTGTTACACAGTGTTGCCTGTCGTGTTGCACAGTGTTGCCTGTCGTGTTACACAGTGTTGCCTGTCGTGTTGCACAGTGTTGCCTGTCGTGTTGCACAGTGTTGCCTGTCGTGTTGCACAGTGTTGCCTGTCGTGTTGCACAGTGTTGCCTGTCGTGTTGCACAGTGTTGCCTGTCGTGTTACACAGTGTTGCCTGTCGTGTTACACAGAGTTGCCTGTCGTGTTACACAGAGTTGCCTGTCGTGTTACACAGAGTTACCTGTCGTGTTACACAGTGTTGCCTGTCGTGTTACACAGTGTTGCCTGTCGTGTTACACAGTGTTGCCTGTCGTGTTACACAAGTGTTGCCTGTCGTGTTACACAGAGTTGCCTGTCGTGTTACACAAGTGTTGCCTGTCGTGTTACACAGTGTTGCCTGTCGTGTTACACAGAGTTGCCTGTCGTGTTACACAGTGTTGCCTGTCGTGTTGCACGGTGTTGCCTGTCGTGTTGCACAGTGTTGCCTGTCGTGTTACACAGAGTTACCTGTCGTGTTGCACAGTGTTGCCTGTCGTGTTGCACAGTGTTGCCTGTCGTGTTACACAGAGTTGCCTGTCGTGTTACACAGTGTTGCCTGTCGTGTTGCACAGTGTTGCCTGTCGTGTTACACAGTGTTGCCTGTCGTGTTGCACAGTGTTGCCTGTCGTGTTGCACAGTGTTGCCTGTCGTGTTGCACAGTGTTGCCTGTCGTGTTGCACAGTGTTGCCTGTCGTGTTGCACAGTGTTGCCTGTCGTGTTACACAGTGTTGCCTGTCGTGTTACACAGAGTTACCTGAGCTCTCCGGAGTCTAACCACAGTGCTAGTGTGGGAAGTGTGATGGCTCCTATAGCGTATGCAGACCACGAGGTAGACCGGATGTCCAACTCCTCCACAAAGAAGAGACTACGATCAGACAGTGACAGCAAACAAGGACTTGGTAAGTGGATACCAGACACAACCCGTGTGTATGGTAAAGGGTGGTCATCGAATAGACAATCAGACAGTGACAGCAAACAAGGACTTGGTAAGTGGATACCAGACACAACCCGTGTGTATGGTAAAGGGTGGTCATCGAATAGACAATCAGACAGTGACAGCAAACAAGGACTTGGTAAGTGGATACCAGACACAACCCGTGTGTATGGTAAAGGGTGGTCATCGAATAGACAATCAGACAGTGACAGCAAACAAGGACTTGGTAAGTGGATACCAGACACAACCCGTGTGTATGGTAAAGGGTGGTCATCGAATAGACAATCAGACAGTGACAGCAAACAAGGACTTGGTAAGTGGATACCAGACACAACCCGTGTGTATGGTAAAGGGTGGTCATCGAATAGACAATCAGACAGTGACAGCAAACAAGGACTTGGTAAGTGGATACCAGACACAACCCGTGTGTATGGTAAAGGGTGGTCATCGAATAGACAATCAGACAGTGACAGCAAACAAGGACTTGGTAAGTGGATACCAGACACAACCCGTGTGTATGGTAAAGGGTGGTCATCGAATAGACAATCAGACAGTGACAGCAAACAAGGACTTGGTAAGTGGATACCAGACACAGCCCGTGTGTATGGTAAAGGGTGGTCATAGAATATACAATCAGACAGTGACAGCAAACAAGGACTTGGTAAGTGGATACCAGACACAACCCGTGTGTATGGTAAAGGGTGGTCATAGAATATACAATCAGACAGTGACAGCAAACAAGGACTTGGTAAGTGGATACCAGACACAGCCCGTGTGTATGGTAAAGGGTGGTCATAGAATATACAATCAGACAGTGACAGCAAATTAGGACGTGGAATTTTCCCTCCCCAGCAAAAGTTTTACCCCTCCAGAAAAATATTTTCCAACTCCAGAGAAAAATATCCCCCCTCCAGAGAAAGTATCCCTCCTCCCTCCCACACACCAAAACTAGATTCCCCTACCCCACTGCCACTCCATCAACAATTTTGTTTTTGAGGGTCAAGTATGATATTTGCCTATTCTCTCAACATTTGCAGTCCCTACTGAAAGTACGAGAGTGATGTTTATATGTGTAAAACATTCTAATAATCCCCCTCCAACAAAAAATCCTGTATGAAACCCTGGCCTAGTATACGATCTAGAACAGGACTTAAACGGCACGATGGCAGAAGGAAAAGCGGTTTCAATTATTCCACTAACCGGGAAGAATTACCCAACTTGGAGGGGTTCAGTGTTGGATGGCCCTGATGAGGGAAGGCCTATGGGAAATCGTATCGGGAAAAGAACGAGCACCGAGTGAATCCGCAGATCAATAGCCACAGTTGTATTGGCTGTCGATCCTTCCCTACTTTATCTAATTGGTTGACCCCGCGGTTGTTTGGCAGAAATTAGCAGGACAATTTCAGAAGAAGAAGTTATGTCTAAGGAAGAGGCTGTTCACTATGAAGCTAACTGATTCTGGCTCCATGAGGGAGTACACCAAGAGTATGATTGAGACCTTTGACGAGCTATCAGCCATTGGTGATGCCACCTCAGAGGAGGATAAGGTAGTTTACCTTCTGACTGGGTTACCAGAAAGCTATGATGTTCTGGTCACAGTGGCAGTGACACTGTACTTAGTCTGGAGACTGTTACGGAGCGACTACTTCGGGAACAGCAGAAACTAAAGGACAGAGAGGATACAGATGACAGCAGGAAGATTTTATTAGTCAAGGACAAGAAGCAATCATTTCCCTATATGTGCCATTACTGCAGAAAGCCTGGTCACATGAAGAAGGACTGCAGGACGTTTCTTCAATCACAGTTCAAGGGAAAGCAGGAAAGTCGGGGACAGATCACAGCAGTCACGGAAATCGAGCCGTCAGCATGATGCTGTGCTAGTCAGGCAGGCATTGGTTGCAACGTCGAAAAGCGACTGGATCATTGATTCGGGTGCTAGCAGTCATATGTGCAACAAACGAGCTATCTTCAAGGATTTTGTTGAAATCGAGTCAGCAGAGAAAGTTTCTATGGGAGATGGCAGCACACGTTGGATGTCAAAGGAGAAGGAAGTATAGAGATGAAGATGATTCTTCAAGATGATACAGAGCGGACATGCACGTTGAATAATGTTCTTTATGTTCCTAATCTTGCATACAATCTAGTCAGTGTTTCTAGAGCCACGGATTCAGGGAAAACAGTTGATTTTGATGAGTCAACATTCGAGTTCAGAAATGAAGAAGATGAAGTTATTGCTTTTGAGCTACGAAAGGGATGTCTGTATTACCTGAAGTGCACTGTGAAGTCCCAGGATTGTACAAATATCACTCGGGAGAACATGAAGAGACTTTGGCATCGGAGATTTCGGCACTTATGCGAGAGCAATATATGATGAAGTTAGTGAATAATGATCTTGTGAACATACCCAATCGTGATCTGCTTGGAGAAATTGGAACGTGTGAGGCTTGTATCGGTGGGAAGCAGTGTAAAAGCAGCTTTCAAACTAGTGAGAGAGTTACGTCAGTGCCTTTGGAGCTAGTTCACTCAGATTTATGTGGAAAGATGGGCGAGAAATCTTTAGGAGGTGCTGAATATTTCCTTACATTTCTCGATGACAATACTCACTTTGCGTGGGTGTATCCCCTCACAACTAAAGACCAAATTTTTGAGAAGTTTATAAATTGGTACAAGTTCAAACTTATTCTGGGTGCTCATTGAAGACTTTACGAACGGACAATGGCGGAGAATTTACATCTACCAAGTTTCAAACCTATCTCAAGTCTTGCGGTGTTCGACATGAATTAACAATTCCGAAGATGCCGGAACAAAATGGAGCAGCAGAAAGACTGAACCGTACGTTAGTGGAAACAACCAGAGCAATGCTTTTGGATGCCAAGTTGTCACAGAAATTCTGGGCTGAAGCAGTGTCTACGGCAACGTATTTGAGGAACAGAAGTCCCACTACCGCATTACAGAACAGCACACCTCATAAGCCTGGCATGGGTCAAAGCCATGTGTGAACCACCTGAGAGTATTTGGCAGTACGACATACGTTCACATACCCAAAGATGAGCGTGGGAAGCTAGACTCCAAAACGAAAAAATGTTGTTTTACTTGGATACGGAAATGTGCAGAAGGGATACAGAGTTTATGATCCCATCAGCCAAAAAATCACTTACAGCAGAAATGTCAAGTTTAATGAGCATGAGAAGGAAACAACTCAAGTTGAGGAGGAGAGCACAAGTCAGTGTCCGCTAATCCTAGATGTTAGCAACATTGATGAGTCAGAACTGGTAGTACAGGAGGAGAGTACTACAGAGGATCATTCAAGTGCTGAATCACAGGAACCTGTCAGAGAGCCTCGGAGGTCAACTCGTGAGAGACGACCAGTAGACTACTATGGATTTCCGCAGCAAGCTCATCTCGTGATCCATGATGAACCCACTACACAAAGGAAGCTGCTATTAGTGGCAAGGACTCAGCCAAGTGGAGTGAAGCTATGGACAGGGAAATGGACTCACTGAAGACAAATGAAGTTTGGGATCTTACTCCTCTACCAGCTAACAAGAAGGCAATTGGCTCAAAGTGGCTTTACAAAGTGAAAACCAACAGTGATGGCTCTGTAAAGCGCTATAAGGCCAGACTAGTTGCCAAAGGATGAAGTCAGAAGTTCGGATCAGATAATGACGAGACCTTTTGTCCTGTTGTACGAGGAATCATTGAGGAATCTGGTATCACTGTCAACAAAACACAGGTTGAAGCTTCATCACATTGATATACACACGGCATTTTTGAATGGTACATTGGAGGAGGAGGTATATATAGAACAGCCTGTTGGGTTCATAAAGAAAGGAGAAGATCATTTAGTTTGTCGATTAAAGAAAAGTATCTGTGGTCTAAAGCAAACCTTGTATTTCTGTTATATTCGTTACTTTGCCAATCAAGAACATGTGTGTGGTAAAGGGTGGTCATCGAATAGACCACAATTAGACAGTGACAAGACGTACACCCGAGTTCATCGGAGTTGCAGTAGAATTGCAATTTTCCATTTTCATCTTGATCAGTAGCCTTTCGATGAACGCTGGCTGCCCCATCCAGGTCGTTCCTTTCTCATTGTCTTGAATAACTGTCATACCCAAGAAATACTTTAATTCTCCCAAATCCTTTATGTCAAACTTTGATGATAGCTTTTTCTTGACATTCTCAATTGCATCCGTCTTGCTCCCAGCCAAAATCATGTCGTCAACATAGACGGTGATAATAAACTTGTCATCCTCTCCTGATATGTACATGCAGGGGTCATGGTCTGACTGAGTGAAACCCATTGCTAGTAGATGTGAATCCAGTGCAGAGTTCCAACATCTGGAACAGACTGACAAACGCACAAAATCAGACACGAGATAGAACTGAACTAATTCACGTGATACAATACGTAATGCATGACGTAATAAATGATGCGAGGTGAGTCATGATTGTTATTTCCAACACTCCTCCTCAATCATGGCTCAGTGACTCCAGCTTTTGCACGCAGATAGCAAAACTGTTCCTTTGATAAAGGTTTGGTGAGGATGTCTGCAGTCATCTCCTTCGTAGGACAATAACGTAACTCGATTTCTTTGTCGCCAACTAATTGTCGAATAAAGTGTTACTTAATGTCGATGTGTTTAGACTTTCCATGATATTGTGGATTCTTTGACATGGCAATACAGGACTGATTGTCTTCCATAATAACATTAGGTCCATTTGATATGTTTCCAAGTTCAAAGTTCAGTCGTTTTATCCACACATTGAGCTGCACTCGATAATGCCACACATTCAGCTTCAGCAGTTGACAGTGCCACACTTTCTTGTTTCTTGCTTCTCCAAGATACTGGTCCACCAGCGATGCAAACAATGTAACCAGATGTAGACTTCCGACCTTCAGCATCGCCTGCCCAATCTGCGTCTGAGAAACCAACGGCCATACTGGACTCATCTTTCCTGAACATTATTCCATGGTTGCAAGTACTCTTTAAATATCTTAGCACTCGCTTAGCTGCAGTCCAGTGAGACTGGTTAGGCTTGCTACAGAGTCTGGCCAACATCCCCACAGCAAATGCTATGTCTGGTCTCGTAGCCAAATACATTAAATACATTAAACTTCCAATGAGAGACTGATATGCTTGCTGATCTTGAAGTCCCTCATCCTCATTAGCTTTGACAGCAAACAAGGACTTGTTAGGTGGATGCCAGCAGTGTGTATGGTAAAGGGTAGTCATTTAGTACAGCCAAGGATCTTGTCAGGGAGTACTAATAAGTATGTATGTATGTGTGTGTGTATGTGTGTATGTATGTATGTGTCAGACCCTCAGATGAGAAGAGATGTGTGTGTGTGTGTGTGCGTGTGTAGGAGGGAAGCATGCCAGGACTGATTGCTCTCGCAAGATCAGTGAGTTCTTCAGACATCAAACTGGACCTCACTCTACCCAGCGTTCCTCCTCTCCCTCCTCACGCCCAGGAAGTGGGAACAGCAGTAAAGGCAAAGGGGTGGAGCCATCTCGTGATGGGCGTGGCCAGGAAGTTAATCGTGTAGCGAGAAATGTAAGAACTACAGAGGTTCAAACCACACTGACGACCTCTGACCTCTTGGAGTTGGAGGGGAAAGCCAGCTCCTCCCACTTGACTGCTGCACTAGAAGAGGTAGAGATGATCACATGATCTGACTTGTGTGTCTATGTAGATCACATGACCTATTACATGATCTAATGTGTGTATTGCCAAAGTGATCACATGACCTATTGTGTGGTCACATGACTTCATGTTGCGTAGAAAGTGTCGGAGTTAGAGCGGAGTGTGCAAGTGTTTCAAGAGAAGTCAGAGAATCTTCAGAAGAGATTGGAAAAGTGCCAAACTATCAACAAGAAATTACTTCTGGAAAAGGTATGACAATGTAACGTGGGGATTCATAGTGTTAGTGTTGTAGTGTAACATGGTGTTACATAGTGTTAGTATGATATTGAGTTACTCCTTGTAGTGTAACACTGGGTTACTGGGTATGTAAGGTGGGTAACTCTGTGCAAGGTTTACTCTGAGTTAGGCAGTGTGCAACTGTATGTGTGTGTGTGTGTGTGTGTGTGTGTTAGGCTATAGCTGGAGAGAAGAGAAGTAGGGAGGACAGTGTAGAGAAGCAGTTGAGGTTGGGTCGCTTCACTAACAGTAGGTGAGTTGCTGATATTTTAAGGCAGTGACTGTAGTCTGTTGCCATGACTGCAGTCTGTTGCCATGACTGCAGTATGTTGCCATGACTGTAGTCTGTTACCATGACTGCAGTATGTTGCCATGACTGCAGTATGTTGCCATGACTGTAGTCTGTTACCATGACTGCAGTATGTTGCCATGACTGTAGTCTGTTACCATGACTGTAGTCTGTTGCCATGACTGCAGTCTGTTGCCATGACTGCAGTCTGTTGCCATGACTGCAGTATGTTGCCATGACTGCAGTCTGTTGCCATGACTGCAGTCTGTTGCCATGACTGCAGTCTGTTGCCATGACTGTAGTCTGTTGCCATGTGGTTTGTGTCATGTAGACGAGGTGCTCAGTTTGTGGAGACGTGGGTGGATGGTTTTGCCTTTAGTGACATCACTGCCAGGCAGGAGCTGGTGTCTAGTCAGAGGGAGGAGATAGAGAAGCAGAGGAAGCTTGTGGGTAAGAAGAAAGGTCCTTTCTCATCTCCTCGAGAACAGTTGGAGAAAGAGGAACTGTTGAAGATGAGGACAGCTGTTCTAAAGAAGGTTTGAATTCAATCTAAATTGTGTTTTTATTAAAAAATTAAATTGTGCTGATTAGCTAACTAGTTCTGTGACTCTAGCAGTCCTGAACAAACTACACTGTAACCTTGAGAGGTACCTCCGCCAGGGGTTCAAACATCACTTACTAACTGCATAGCTACTTCTTGAGGCCAGGAGACATCACTTACTAACTGCATAGCTACTTCTTGAGGCCAGGAGACATCACTTACTAACTGCATAGCTACTTCTTGAGGCAAGGAGACATCACTTACTAACTGCATAGCTATTTCTTGAGGCAATGCAGACGAGAATAAACAACCGTTTCCCCGAGGCGCTACTTCAAACCACCGTGCCACAGTGAAAGGGTTAATTACTTTATAATTCTCTCTGTGTTGCTTTACCAACTAATTATGATATTACTATTACGTGTGTGTGTGTGTGTGTGTGCTCCACAGGAAGATGTCACTCTGAGCATGGAGTTGGAGAAACTGGAGAGAGAGAGAAACCTTCATGTCAGAGAACTCAAGAGATTAGCTGCTGAAGACTCATCTCGGTTCAAAGGTCATCCCACACTTCACGATCGCTATCTCTTGCTACACCTCATCGGTCGAGGAGGATTCTCTGAAGTCTATAAAGTGGGTGTGGCTTACTATGAGGAAGGTAGTGCGATGTTACATGCACTCTGTTTTTCTGTGTGGTACAGGGATTTGACATGCAGGAGCAATGCTATGTAGCCTGTAAGATACACCAGTTAAACACAGACTGGAAGGAAGACAAGAAAGCAAACTACATCAAGTATGTCTCCATCTTGTTCAACACCAACTCTACCTTGTGTCCCTCCATCTTGTCCAACACCAACTCTACCTTGTGTCCCTCCATCTTGTTCAACACCAACTCTACCTTGTGTTCCTCCATCTTGTTCAACACCAACTCTACCTTGTGTCCCTCCATCTTGTCCAACACCAACTCTACCTTGTGTCTCTCCATCTTGTTCAACACCAACTCTACCTTGTGTCCCTCCATCTTGTTCAACACCAACTCTACCTTGTGTCTCTCCATCTTGTTCAACACCAACTCTACCTTGTGTCCCTCCATCTTGTTCAACACCAACTCTACCTTGTGTCTCTCCATCTTGTTCAACACCAACTCTACCTTGTGTCTCTCCATCTTGTTCAACACCAACTCTACCTTGTGTCCCTCCATCTTGTTCAACACCAACTCTACCTTGTGTCCCTCCATCTTGTTCAACACCAACTCTACCTTGTGTCCCTCCATCTTGTTCAACACCAACTCTACCTTGTGTCTCTCCATCTTGTTCAACACCAACTCTACCTTGTGTCTCTCCATCTTGTTCAACACCAACTCTACCTTGTGTCCCTCCATCTTGTTCAACACCAACTCTACCTTGTGTCCCTCCATCTTGTTCAACACCAACTCTACCTTGTGTCCCTCCATCTTGTTCAACACCAACTCTACCTTGTGTCTCTCCATCTTGTTCAACATCAACTCTACCTTGTGTCTCTCCATCTTGTTCAACACCAACTCTACCTTGTGTCCCTCCATCTTGTTCAACACCAACTCTACCTTGTGTCTCTCCATCTTGTTCAACACCAACTCTACCTTGTGTCCCTCCATCTTGTTCAACACCAACTCTACCTTGTGTTCCTCCATCTTGTTCACACAACTCTACCTTGTGTACCTCCATTTGTTCAACACAACTCTACCTTGTTGTCCCTCCATCTTGTCAACACCAACTCTACCTTGTGTCTCTCCATCTTGTTCAACATCAACTCTACCTTGTGTCTCTCCATCTTGTTCAACACCAACTCTACCTTGTGTCCCTCCATCTTGTTCAACACCAACTCTACCTTGTGTCCCTCCATCTTGTTCAACACCAACTCTACCTTGTGTCTCTCCATCTTGTTCAACACCAACTCTACCTTGTGTCCCTCCATCTTGTCCAACACCAACTCTACCTTGTGTCCCTCCATCTTGTCCAACACCAACTCTACCTTGTGTCTCTCCATCTTGTTCAACACCAACTCTACCTTGTGTCTCTCCATCTTGTCCAACACCAACTCTACCTTGTGTTCCTCCATCTTGTCCAACACCAACTCTACCTTGTGTCTCTCCATCTTGTTCAACACCAACTCTACCTTGTGTCCCTCCATCTTGTTCAACACCAACTCTACCTTGTGTCTCTCCATCTTGTTCAACACCAACTCTACCTTGTGTCCCTCCATCTTGTTCAACACCAACTCTACCTTGTGTCCCTCCATCTTGTTCAATACCAACTCTACCTTGTGTCCCTCCATCTTGTTCAACACCAACTCTACCTTGTGTCTCTCCATCTTGTCCAACACCAACTCTACCTTGTGTTCCTCCATCTTGTCCAACACCAACTCTACCTTGTGTCCCTCCATCTTGTCCAACACCAACTCTACCTTGTGTCCCTCCATCTTGTTCAACACCAACTCTACCTTGTGTCTCTCCATCTTGTTCAACACCAACTCTACCTTGTGTTCCTCCATCTTGTTCAACACCAACTCTACCTTGTGTTCCTCCATCTTGTTCAACTTTGTGTCAATGTTGTGTTTTGTAGACACGCCCTCAGGGAGTACAATATTCACAAGAAACTGGATCATGCAGTAAGTTCTGTGGAATGTACCGAATGTAACTAAGGCATGTGACTGTGTTGTTGAGGTCATGTGACTGAGTGGCAGTGAGGTCATGTGACTGTGTTGTTGAGGTCATGTGACTGACTGTTGTTGAGGTCGTGTGACTGAGTGGCAGTGAGGTCATGTGAATGTGTTGTTGAGGTCATGTGACTGAGTGGAAGTGAGGTCATGTGACTGTGTTGTTGAGGTCATGTGACTGAGTGGCAGTGAGGTCATGTGACTGTGTTGTTGAGGTCATGTGACTGAGTGGTGCTGAGGTCATGTGACTGTGTTGTTGAGGTCATGTGACTGAGTGGCAGTGAGGTCATGTGACTGTGTTGTTGAGGTCATGTGACTGACTGTTGTTGAGGTCATGTGACTGAGTGGCAGTGAGGTCATGTGACTGAGCGCCGGTGAGGTCATGTGACTGAGTGTTGCTGAGGTCATGTGACTGTGGTGTTGAGGTCATGTGACTGAGTGTTGTTGAGGTCATGTGACTGAGTGGCGGTGAGGTCATGTGACTGAGTGGTGGTGAGGTCATGTGACTGAGTGGCGGTGAGGTCATGTGACTGAGTGTTGCTGAGGTCATGTGACTGAGTGTTGCTGAGGTCATGTGACTGAGTGTTGCTGAGGTCATGTGACTGAGTGTTGCTGAGGTCATGTGACTGAGTGTTGCTGAGGTCATGTGACTGAGTGTTGTTGAGGTCATGACTGAGAGGTGCTGAGGTCATGTGACTTTAACATGCAATATAGTAATTGTTGTCATATGACCTGTTATTGAGGATGTGTGAGATCATGTGACTAGTAACAGACAAGGTGTGAAGTCAGGGATCTTCGGTACTAATGTTTGTTGTAATATTTCTTTCAGAACATCGTCAAGCTATTTGATGTGTTTGAAATAGATTCTAATTCGTAAGTTGTGCAGAACAAAGTCATGAGACTTGAATGGGAAGTCATGTGATTTGAATAGGGAGTCATGTGACTTATATAGGAAGTCATGTGACTTATATAGGAAGTCATGTGACCAGTGTGCTATGTGTAGGTTCTGTACAGTGTTGGAATATGTGGAAGGACATGATTTGGATTTTCTCCTCAAACAGAGCAAGACTCTACCAGAGAAAGAGGTAAGTGTCTTGTTTGATATCCGATGATACAAGAATTAACTCCTGACTCCCTCCCTCCCTCCCTCTGCCAGGTTCGTGTGATTATAGTGCAGTGCATATCCTCTCTGAAGTACCTCAACGAAATCAAACCACCAATAATTCATTTTGATCTCAAGCCAGGTGGGTGTGGCATCTGGAGGCATGTACTGTTGTTCAGTTCGTTTTTTGTTGTCTAGGCAACATCTTGTTAGGGTCAGGTGCGCGCTGTTTTGAAGCCAAACTGACAGACTTTGGTCTTAGTAAAGTAATGGAGCACGAAGGCCCAGACATGGACCTTACTTCTCAAGGGGCAGGAACCTACTGGTGAGGGGAGAGAGATAGGTTTCAGGGAGAGGAAACCTACTGATGAAGGGAGAGGGAACCTACTGATGAAGGGAGAGATAGGTTTCAGGGAGAGGGAACCTACTGGTGAGGGGAGAGAGATAGTGTTCAGGCCACTGAACACTGTGTAACACTTATAATTAACTCACTTTATTTTGTGTGTTTTAATCTTATTATTTCCTGTTGTTGTCCTACCACCACTTTCCACTACTTCCGCTCCCCTGGTGTGTGCTGGCAGCTGATTGGTCAGTTGTTAGGCATGCTTTCCAGCTGTTTCCGTGTTAGCTGTTTTTGTTATCTTTAGTTTTATCTCATACTTGTGGTCACTTGACTCTTGTATTTAGTGGTCATCAGCTCTAGTGCTTGTGGTCTACAATTTTATATCAAACTTGTCTAACCAATATATCTAATTCTGTGTGTGTGTGGAGACAGTGTAACTTGTCAGTGGAATTACAACCCATGAGAGTTATATATTCTAGCTTCTAATACATACACTCAGGACTGTCTCTAATTCAGGATTCGCATTGGATACTTCCAGTGTCAGAACCCGCATCAACAGATAGGTTTCAGGGAGAGGAAACCGACTGGTTAGGGGAGAGAGATAGGTTTCAGGGAGAGGAAACCGACTGGTTAGGGGAGAGAGATAGGTTTCAGGGAGAGGAAACCGACTGGTGAGGGGAGAGAGATAGGTTTCAGGGAGAGGGAACCTACTGATGAAGGGAGAGAGATAGGTTGTCACCAAGGAGACAGGGTCAGGAACATTAAATCATTATTGATGGTGTGTGTGTGTAGGTATTTGCCTCCAGAGTGTTTCGTAGTGGGTAAAGCTCCTCCAAAGATATCATCTAAGGTCAGTGTATCACAATAACATAGACGTGTGTGTGGGTGTACCATGAGGTGTGGGTGTACCGTGAGGTGTGGGTGTATTGAGTGGTGTTTTGGTGTAATAAAGGTGTGACTGTATTGTGTGATATAACTCAGCAGTGTGTGGTGTTTGTTGCTATGTGTTCCTCAGGTGGATGTGTGGTCACTAGGTATCATCTTCTATCAGTGTCTCTATGGGAAGAAGGTAATACAGAATGCAGTTCTACATTCTTTACCTCATTTCTTTCTCGTTATTTCTGCATGTCATTATTAACCTGGGGGGTCGGGTCATGTGCTTTCACAGAGGTGGTATGGTAGTGTGTGGGTGTGGCACTGGTGGGCGTGACTTATCTCTCATGTACCCTTGTATAGCCGTTCGGTCACAACCTATCTCAAGCCAGTATCCTGGAGCAGAACACGATCCTGAATGCTCGCGAGGTGGAGTTCCCGGCCAAGCCATTAGTGAGTGCCGAGGCTAAGAAGTTCATCAAGCAGTGTCTGTCCTACCACAAGGAGCAGCGACCAGACGTGCTCACGCTCTGCTCTGATCCGTACATACTCCCCAAGAGACTAGCTCCTTCTTCTAACCCAGCAACCATCAATGGTCCCAGCATCAATTAACAACACTTGCCCTCCAGTCACACTTCTCCCTCTCACTTCTGATAACTCCACCCATTTCTGGAAACTCCACCCACTAACTCTTTCTCTTCCATTGCTTGTCAGATTTCAATTGCAATCAATTGAATTGGTAAACAATTTGCACGTGCTACTAAATCTCTGAGAACTATCATTATAAACTCGAAGTAGAA
>WLWD01002843.1_pt1 | contig 94714 bp, 37 predicted proteins | sample 6712731 | NCBI WGS metagenome assembly WLWD01 (sample SAMN12718690, study PRJNA576275) | sponge metagenome | isolation source: marine sponge | host: Mycale hentscheli | place: New Zealand: South Island, Marlborough, Capsize Point | collected 2014-11-01
CCAATCTACATCTTACTAAGCTCCACCCACAACAGGAAATAAATCTGCATTTGGTTATATCTCCAAGGTGTATGTTTTTAGATAGTAATTATTTTCTGGGTTATATTTGCACAAAACTACAAGAAAATAACAAAACAAAAAAAAAAAAAGAGGGAAAAATTTTCACCATACTTGCTCTTTAAAAGTTTAAAATGCTGCTTTGAAACTTTGTTAGTGAAAAAGTTTGTGCTTGAGGAAGTATAAAATATTTTAAGCACTCACTAGTAAAGACTTTTCAGTTTTGTTCAATCCAGCTATCCAATTAACTACTTATCATTTCACGCTTATATCATTTCACTTCTACACTTAAAGAGCATGTTCAATTTTTCTTTATTTGTACATGCGTATTATCTCACATTCACATATCACCTTTGTTACCCGTTGTATTATTTTCACTTCTCATTGTTACTCGAATTGTTGGTCTAAATTGATCAAGTCACAGCAGATTACAGTATATAACTAGTGTCTGGCTAGTTAGTGAGAATTCCAGAGCAGGGAACTGTACGATAAACATTCTCTGTCTGATTTACTAAGAGCGGAAGTCTCAGACGACAACCGAGAGGCCAGCCATACAACCTGACTCGCTAGAGGTTGACCGTGCGTGAACACTTCCCTCTTCAATTTCCTATTAAGTAAATATTAGCAATGCTCAATTAAAAAATATTTATTAATATTGGTTTTACCTTATGTGATCAATAGCTAATTAGCTAATTAGCTATTGTTGTGATAGACTGATCAGCTAGTTCAGCTGTTTTTTTTTTAATATTTCTTTCTACTAAAATCCATCATTTGATCTTATATATATATATTATATATAATATATAATTTTCCCCCCTTCAATGTTAATTTTAACAAATTATTTATAGATATAACATTAATGTAGTCACAAAGTTATTATATCAAATACAAAATTATTGTAAAAAACTTAAAGAGCTGTTTCCTGTACTTTCATGCCTCTGATAATCATATGATATTTTCTGGACAGTAGTTCATGACAGTTCTGACAACATTTTTTAAACATTATGGTATCATGTTCTAATCGAAAATTTCTATTTTCAATCTCAGGAACATGGACGTAATCTTTATTGCAGACATTCTAAAAAGATTAATAGTTAACAATAATGATAAATTTCATTGTGATAATATTACTGTAGCGTAAGGCACCACAAATCAACTGCACCAATTTTCGACCATTAATTTTTTGACTAAGTCCACCTGATTTTGACAAGTTGGCAATGAGCAAAGCGAGCGAGGCACTTACAGGGGTAACACAATTGAAAGTCAGGGATATTTGTTTGTATTTTTGGACGTACACATGTCATTTTGTACTTTGACCCTCTTGTATTGTTGTGTTAGCTGGGTGTTAGACCCGTCACAAACTTCACTAAACAGAATCCTCTGGTTATCGATCATTACCCGTATCATTCTAGAAATTGAATAGTTTAACACATTGAATACTTTCGCGGGTGAAGTTAAAACTTAATAACCTATGGGAGTTTCATTTCTACTCGAGTTAGTGGCAGTGATTAAATTAATAGTAATTTGTCATATACTATGATGGGTATCAGCAGAATGACTGTTCTGTTTGCCTGTGCAATATGAAGATGATATTATAGATGATGAACTTCAAAATGAACGGATTATATCCATTGGATATGTTGTTGTGTATGTGGTAACTGGATGCATACAGACTGTCTTATCACTGAAAACTCTGCTTTTGTGTGTGTTTTGTGCAATTATCACATACAATGACAGTTTCATGGGATCATTTGTTTGGTCCAATAATACTACTACACTCTTGGATGACAAACAAAAATTATCAATGAATTGTAATTCGTTCATATAAATATTGCACAATTATCTCGAAGTGGTGGATTTTAATAATATAGAAAATCAGTACATGGTCTAATTTGGTTGACGGCGATCGATTATGGGTTCTTAGAGGTCCTCTTGGACAAATGCCAACAAAAAATCATACTGTGTAGTCGAGTTGTAGTAAAGTTTGGCTCATCAGAATTGCGAAGCTCCTCTCTATTAAATGGTTGTTGTCCTAGCTAGCTCACATGTAATCTTTGTTAGAAATGTAGATATACGATAATTTAGATAACGTGGTCTGTATACAGTGCATTACGCTATTCATTTTCTAACAAGAAAACCATGGAACCATTCTGAACATGGCTGTAATATTGTGTGAGAATAATATTAATGATGATGTATTCTCTCTTTTTCAATGTATTTAGATGTAAGTCTTGTGTCACAAACTTAAAAAAATATAAAAATTTAATACAACAAAAATGGCTGTCACAGAAAATCAAACTTCACAGCCAACAGGCAACCATATTACAAATAGACCAACATACTTTATATTTTAAAAAGACCCTTTTGATCTGTCTAACTTACTTCTCCACATAATGGACAAGTCTCTAGTTTTTCAACACTGGTAGTGCATATTGCACATACTTTAGTCATATCATGACTTCTGTCATTATCAAGAAGGAATTTATTTCCTGATAACTCTGCATAAGACAATATTTCAAATAACATTTACTAAATCATAATATAAATAACTTACTATTATTTTCATTCCAATAAATTTTGTCACAAGATGAACATACACTACGAAAATCTTTAAGTCTCGGAATGTATGCTTTATACTTTCCTCCACATGTTTGGCACATATTCTAAAAAATTTAAATGTATTTATCAATGATATTATAGAGTGAGCAAAGCAAACAAGACGTAATATATTTGGTATCAGATTTTTAAACTTCAAGCAAAAAATACATAAGCCATTCATTACATCCTTGCAGTCTTTACTATGGTGGAAAAAAATTTCCTTCAAATATCATGAAAAGTACTCTCATGTCATGTATAAACATGGTTCACACATAGCTAAAATGTATGACCACAAGCTTTTCCAGACTTAAAAAAGGGTGATTTATGCTCCAACTCAAGGTTTCTGAACAACTATGGCTGCTGGAATTACTCCATTACTGCTGTGACTGCCAGGATCAATCTTTGTGCTGTCAGAATTCATAGTTCAAGCCTAAAAAGTATGTACAGGAAACCTCTTTTTGCATCATCACAAGGCCCCACCCACAACAGGAAGTAAATTTTAAGGAAGCAAAATAGCTTTAAAGATAATGGTGCCATTGTGATGCAACCACCCACTTTTGAGTTATATAAGTATTTATAGGAACCACTTGTCACCATTGGAGCTTACTTATTAAATCTTCTATTGCGCCTTTTACAAATTGATTAAAGATAGTAAAAACTCACTTTATTTGCAGTAACTTCGTGATAAAAAAGAACAGATTTTGCTATATTTTGTGATATAGTTAACAATATAAACACTGCTGAGGGATCACCCCATGACTACCCTAAACATGGACCTGGTGAGGGTCCCATGCATATTACCTATTTTTAACACTACGTATTGAACACTCCATCATGCTCGAGCGTTGTTTTTATTCTTTACAAATGCTTATTAGATGTATGATTAAGTAACCTGTGAACTATGAGGCATTAAAACCGTTTGGAAAAATATCCAATGTACAAAATAATTTATTACACAATCTGTACAGTGCAGGGATGATACTTCACTCTTAATGATGTATTTTTACTTGTCTTTGGCTTGCAAAGATATCTATACTTGCTCATGAAATACCCTTAGGCTACAACCTATTATTATTATTTCTATTTATGATTAAATTGCTGTAAATATTGGTTTAATGTTGATATATACTAAGATGTATTAAAAATCTCGTATTAGCTATTAAGTAATAAAAACACTTCTTTTTTTATTTACTAGGTAGTTACCATCCAAATTTGAAGCTAATGTCTGTCAAAATGGCATTTACTTATTCTTTTTTAGGCTTCAAAGTAACCACAGCAATCGCTCCATAACCAACAACCTTGCCATATGACACTCCCATAGCAAGACCCTTTACCAATTAGTGATCCATTTTTTTGGGACTAACAGCGAGATTTTCCGGGAACCCAGACAAATTTAACAAATCCGGGACTGTTTCAGACATTCCGGGACAGTTGGAGACTATGAATAACTCCCTACATGTATGCTGACTCAAACAATAAGGATTATATATATAATATTATAATTCAGCGAGCGAGCGAAGCGAGCGAAGCTGACTATCAGTCGTGTTCAATTGAGATTTCAGATATATATATATATATATGTAGGTATGTATGCGTACGTCAAAAAATTTCGCCCGCGCTTCTAATTACGTAAGTTAGGTAAAGCGTTTACAGTTCCGGTATTTTTCAATTAACGAGCACGGAGAATCAACTAAGTTTCAACCAAAAAGTTTATAGCTACTCTCTTCTTGGCGAAAGACTGAATGGCAAATTGTCAAGCTGCGCTTCTTTGCCACTGCGTTCGAAGTTTATTAGGTAATTCTGTTATTGTTAACTCTTCATGCCTAATCATTGCTATTATTTAGCGATTTCCTTCACAAATTATCTTTACCTATACTCATATATTTACTCGCTCGCCATGCATTTGCGCTATTCGAGCGCACCACTAGTTTATACTATATTGTAATGATCATTGTAATCATTAAAATAATCATAATAGAAAATTACATTTAAAGTCATGTAATTAGCTCTTGCACGTGAAAGATTAGTTTCCTTTATACATTTAATACAGTTAAATACCTACAGGCCATAAAAATATTGTTAAATTCTTACCTTGTTACAGGATTGACATAACGCAGGAAACACAATTGTTCCGTTGCAATCAATGCATTCTCTATTTTTTTCGCGTGGTTCAAGATTTCTTCCAAATTCTAATTGTTCCAATAATACTGTCTACAGCAATACATACATATATATATATATTTATATATATATATAATTAGCAAGTATGCGAAGCAAGCATGACTCTTTCAGGTCTAACCTATGGCATAATATACAGCGATAGGATAACGATTGTAAACCAGTGGTAAGGGTCATAAGTATATTTGCTATGGAGTACAACTTTAGAGCAACATTTTTTGTTCAACTTCTAGCTGGACTCTTCCTCATGAATTAGAATAAGATAAAAAGTGACACTTTTCATCAAAACATTTAAAATTATAATCCTCACTTAATCTCGATTGTGTATTCTTAGCTCAGTCCACCACACATAGCCTAACACTTGAAGAAATGGAGATGATAGTAGTTCAGATGTTGAAATAAGCTAGGTATTTTTACTTAGATAACAAAGTATTGCCAAGGAGCTTGTTATAACACTAATCAATGCATTATTAATGAATAAAAGTTAGAGTTGTATAATATTATATGAACATCATATATACAGTATAATTAATGTATATAAGTGCTATATTCCAAAATACAAGTAAAAGTTTCATTAATAAAACATACCTCCGTTGTTTCTTCTTCAAAAACGTCTTTTTTCTCATTTTTTGAAATTTTAATTATAAAAAACCCACCAAAGGACATAATTGATACAATTAGGCTAACAAGAGATAGAATCATAGCAGAAATTGCCCAATAACTTTGATGCATTTTATTTCCACAAGAATCTAGTATAGATGTCAGGAATAAATGAAGTAAACAATGTCAGTCATATAGTTTACCTTGGACTTGTGTATTGTGATAAATTATCCATAATGTCCATGCCATCAAGGATATCATGGAGATGACAATATGAAACATAGTTGTAAACATTACAGCTTTTTCTGTAAAAATTCATTGAAATAATTAAGATAACAACTGTCTTCTTTTATCAATAATATAGGGGATTGAATGTATAATTGGAATCAAGATGCCCCTTTAATACTAATATTGTGTGGTTATTAAGAATTTTCATAGTATTATAGTTAGGCTGACAAACATATAATTTGATTATAATGCTACAGTTCCAAAATAAGCACATTCTGTGAATGAAGGTTATTTTAACCCTATTGACATCAGCTAAAATCAGCGTGTGCTGGTGAAGTATGTTATAAATAGCACGTTAGTTCAGTATATAAATTCCATTTCATTGAAACAAAAATATAACTACTAGAAAAGAAACAATTCTCTATAAGTAATATAGAGACATATTTATATATATTATAGACTTACTAGAAGTTACAGCATTAGTGGAATCCATGTTTGAAATTATTCGCCTCTTCTTGACCAGATCTTGACATCTCAATGAAGCATGCATTTCTTAAAAAATTTAATTGTAATTAATATAACTTATAATGATATTATCGTCTTATTTTGTCATAGTCAATACATGTGTTGCTAACAATAATTGTGTTAACTAATATTTTTTATTTAAGTATCTAATGATGAAATGTATTAATCAATTTAAATAAATAAATATTGGATAAGCGAGTAAAATGAACGACTGTCAGTGGTAATGCAAACGAGATTCTGCGATTATTTATATATTTTAAGACTTATCTATATGATCCTTGCAACCTTACAATTCACCTGTGTCTTCTTGCTAAAGTTAGGCAATGTGTTACCCTGCTCTGTGTGGTGAGTAAAGATATCTAGCGCGGATCACGGATACAATGTTAATAGGTACTACAGGTTCCCCCAAGCACTAGTTCTAGACAGTTCAATCGTAAGTGTGCGTGCGACCTGTAGAGTGAAGATTCGATGTTTCAATCCCTACACGGTACCTTAGTCATCTTTTTTCTCCCTTGATTTTCCCATTCAGGTAATCATGATGCTTTTCAACTCTGTGCGCTAGCTCATGAATTATTCATGATAACACACCACCACCATCGTTATCGTCACTGACACACAAGCATACTACAAGAAAATATGGTTCCCATTGAAATCAGCAGAATGCACTCAGGAGCTAGGCTAAAAGAAAAGCTATAGAATATCTAAAGTAAATTTTAAGGCTAAAAGAAAAGCTATAGAATATCTGCTAAAGTAATTTTTATAGAAATAGCTTGCTACACATCTGACCAGCTCTATAGTAGAACTCTGTTTTTAGCTCATCTTGGAGCCCAGTCTTTTCATTTCTTTTATTTATTTTTAGTCCCCTTATTCTGCTGTTTTGACAATTCTGTGCGCCAGCTTTCTAGCATTTTCCACCCTAGCTCCCTAGCTATTTCTGCTTCTACTAATCATTTGTAATGTATTTAACAAATACTCTACAAAAATGTAGTTAAATATTTCCATGAAACTTAATCACATGCACAGGTGCATTAGTAGAATGCCTGAGGTAACAAAAAGGGTCCACATATACCTACGGTAATGGAATTGAAGACATGGAAATAATACTAATGAAATGAGTCAGAGTGTAATACGGCAAAATATTACATGGGGAGCAGGTTAATTTATGTTTATGAGCCAGATGTGAGTAACAATAAAGCCTGAATGTGAAATATCTCACTATGAAAGTGTAATAAGTTGTTGTGATATGCAAAATACTTTCACTGCAGTAGTTTGTACTGGGATTGCTAACTCACAGGTATAAAGTAGGCTTTAACTCTCTAAAAGCTCATTAGCCTACCCCCACCACCACCCCCAGGTGTATTTTAGCAGCTGCTCTGACCTAGTTAGATAGGTACAACCAGAGGAAAGTAGCTGAAAAAATACAGGAAACTGAAAAGCTAGGCTGGTTACTATAACTACAAAAGCATCAAAGGGTACTGAGCTTGTGCAATACAGCCAAGAGATAACATCATGTGATAAATAGTACTTATTACATGAGTTAGAGTGTGATATGGTGAAATATTTTATGAGCAGGATAATTTATTTTCACAGGGTAATATATTTTCAACAGCCACAGGCAGAGTGAAAATAAAGCCTGAGAGTGAAATATCTAGCCATATCACTCTGACAAGTGTAATAAGTGGTTTATTCCATGCTAGATACCTTCACTGAAGTAGTTCCTTCGAGCTCAATTCACCAGTGTTTTTCAAAAATTCAAGAAAGTCGAGGGAAAACTCTTCACGACCTTCATATGGTGGACCTGACTCATATATTAGATGAAACCAAGCCTCATGTAACTCTCCATGAAGCCCTACAAAATGATTAAGATGAAGTTTGGCAGAAAATCCCAATCTTTCAGAACTCAATCCAAATGAATTAGAGGATGAAGCAAGACTTGAAGAATACCAAGGCTTTATATGATTGAAAAAATGAAATTCTATTAGGAAAGAGTTATTTTATTTCAAACCATTAAAGTAATCATTAATTCTGACACTCTTTCAGTAGTCTCCAGAATCACTCGACTGGACTCTCAAATTGAACAGTACTTAAAGTCTACATTGGATTATTTTTATGATGAAGATATACCCACTATGTGCGCAGAACTGCGGGACGGAATGATTCATCTTATGTGAGCTCTAGCTCAAGCTCAAGAGGTTAGCTGTCCAACTTCAACATTTACACAAGTCACAAAGCCAGAAATAATAGTCAATTAAAGGTCTTCCAGATTAAAAGTGTCACTTCCTAAGTACGATGGCTCTCCTTTAGAATGGAGGCGTTTCTCAGAGTTATTCACTACCATCATACACAAGGATTCCACTATGCGTGACTCTGAAAAGACTTGTCTGCTTCTCGAGTCGATGGGTACTCTAGAAATGAGGGAGGTAGTAAAAGTAGCATCAACAGGCTCTGATAGCTACAACACTGCAATGAAAGCTCTCCAGAGAAAGTATGGTTGATCACAAACTATTGCAAAGAAGCATGTATAGTTTCTCTCTAAAAGGTCCTCATTCGGATACAACCGAAAGGAATTGACTCATATTTATGAGACTTGGTGTATGCACATACATGGACTGAAAGGCCTCACCTACTCATCCTTCGCCAAAGCATACACATACATCCAACAAGGGACTATAACCAGTTTATAAGGTTGTACCAACTAAGTCATTTACTTTCCTATTTGTGTTTCTCCAGGTCATTCTCTATCCAGATGTCCTACGTCTTTAAGCTGGGATCAAGCCAATCAGTACAAAGCAACCAAAGAGCACAACCACTGTTCAAACTGCCTTAGCCACTTGCATTCTTATCGAGACTGTACCTCAGCACACAGCTGCCATCACTGCACCATACCCTCCTTCACAAAGACTAGCGTTCATCTCGTTTTTCGAGTCCTGTTGCAGTAGTCACTTCTTCAGCTCATTTTATTACTGCAACTCTCCTTCTGATGCTGATACCACATCAGCACAATCGAATACTATAACTCCTTTTCAGTCTATAGATTCAAATAACATTACTGTTTTACACTTCAACACACCTCCAACAGCTCTTCTATCAACAGGGATTGCTAATGCAAAGCACGGTGCTATGAGCGTCGCGCTTGAGCTCTCATGTCGTTTCCAAATTACTAGATATTACACCACCCAAATGATCTGAAGATCTTTTTCAGTTGCCTAGTATCAAGGGCAAATCTCCACTTACAGGTTCAATGCTTGGAGGTTCCATAGATATTTGGCTTGGCATTGCTGATGTCAGTCAATGTACAAAATGCTCTAATTCACTGTAAAAGGACCAGGCAACCGTATAAAACCTTACTATCCTTGGTTGGACCTTATGAGGTACTTCGTGAAACTTGATTTATTCATCCTTGTGGTGGAAAGGCCCTCCATGGCTACTCCTTCCACAGCCGTCATGGCCACAAATACCTGCAACAAGCTCGGAAGAATTACCTGACATTCAAGCTACCATTGTTGCTACAATTCAAATTGTCGAACCTGATCCCAATTTCTCTATCTGGACTCGTTACTCTTCATGCGACAAATTAACGCATGTGGTATCGTGGATCAGCATATTTCTTCACAATGTTCGAACTAAATCTCATATTTTGTCTAGTGTACTCATGTCAGAGGAACTTAAAGCTGCTAAACTATGTCATCTTCGAGTGGCACAGAGGATGACTCATGCAGAAGTCTTTGAGTCTATATGGTTTGGACGTAGTCTACCCGTTCATCACTCGCTCTCAAAGTTTGACACACTGGGGCTGATCAGCTCATCAGAATCATTGGTAGAATTCGAGATCCTGACATTCCCCTCTCTTCTCGCTCTCTAATACTCCTGTCTTTAAACTCTACTCTCACTAAACTTTTCCTTTCTACTCTACATATTACATATAAACATACTGGTGTATCAGCTCTCATGTCTGTGATTTTAGAGACATATTACATCTCTGGCCTCAGAAATTTTCTCAAGCTTATTAGCCGTCGTTGTCCTACTTGCCAAAAAGCGCACTCTTGACCTCTAAACCAGAGAATGGGAATGCTACCACTGTCGAGAACTACAGTACACCAGCACCATCATTTTAGCGTACTGGAATGGATTGCACGGGACCATTCTATATTCGCCAAGGAAAAGTTTGCATGCCTATCAGAGTCATGTGTTACACGCGTCTTTTTATTTGTCTAACCACCAAGGCTGTTTACATCGAACTTTGTGCCAATCACACCACGGAGGAATGTATGGCTGCATTTCATCGCTTTACAGCTCGGAGAGGTACTCCTCTACACCTTTTCACTGATAATGGCACAAACTTTGTCGGTGCTCACAATGAAATAAAAGAAATTAAAAAGTTACTGTCGTCACTATCCACAGCCAAATCTATTTCACATGAAGCTACTAGAACATTCCTATAATGGCATTTTGGTCCTCCCAGAACTCCACATCAGAGAGAACTTTGGGAAGCTGGGGTAAAAAGTATGAAGACGCTCCTCAGGAAGTTCGTGTCACTGTATTTGCTCACCTTCAATGAACTCTACACTATCCTTACAGAAGCTGAGGCTATTCTCAATTCCCGTCCATTGATACCAGTGAACTCCACAGATGCTGATGATACATTAGCACTCACACCAGGTCATTTTCTGATAGGCCATCCTCTACTAGCTCCTCCAGTTCATGAACAAGATACCGAGGGTCATACATGCTCAAAAAGTGGAATTTAATACATCAACTCAAAAGAGTACTTTGGTCAGCCTGGAAAACCCGATATTTGCAATCTCTGACGGCTCGGTATAAGTGGAAGAGACCCCACACAATTATAAGGTGGGAGATATAGTCCTGTTAAAGATAAACTTCTATTCAACCGTGACTGGCCCTTGGCAAGGCTGACAAAGATATTTCCAGGTGATGATGGACTGACACGAAATATAGATCTCTTCTGTCAAGGAAAGACATACAGAAGAGTCACAAACAGACTAATCCTCATTGTAGAAAATCAGCCCCCCCCCCCCCAGCATGTCTAGGTCATACCAGACGGCGCCTGCATGAACAGGTAACATCGATGTCGCCTTCATTGATGTCTCCTTTGTCGATGTCTCGAGTTGTCAATGTGAACGTTTATAATGCACAAACTTTTTCATTCACCCTAGTTAAGCTACTTTACTCATTTATTATTGTTCTAACATGTTATACTCATATTACTATCGTGATTTCACCAATTGAAACATTATTTCTACTGCTCAGTGAATTATCACGGAGCTGGTCACTCAATTACTATTTCGAAATCTAGTGTTGGGATTTATGACCCTAACATATCATGTATTGAATCTCCTGATAGATGAATATTTTTTAATTTCTTAATGACCATCTATGCTCCTGTATGTAAGTTTAGAAATAATATAAAATAAAAGGAATTATATTAGTTATGTTTAATGTTAATTTAATGTTTGACTTCCATTTTATGTAATTCCCTATCAATTGACAAACATAAGTGACTACTGCAAGTTTCCATGTTAACTAAAATTTGCTATATTAAACTTACTATTAGAATGAAGAAAATAAACTGACAAACCGCAATAGATATATCCCATAATTAGTAATAGAGTTGCTATGCATAATGAAATGTATCCTACAACTAAGTACGGAATATCATTTCTTTCTGTGAACAAGGAAGCTACAATATAACAACAGAAACAGTAGCATAAATATAAATATACACTGGTAATACTTTTAGGAATTCATAATAATGTTATATAATAATAGCAATTTTTCTCTTTTTAACTGCCAATATAGTTAATTATAACTAAACCCAACGAGTTATAATTAACTATATCGGCTGTTAAAAAGAGAAAAATGTGCTATTATTTCAGGCGAGAATGACTGAAGCAATGTTATTTCACAAGTTCTTAAATGATTTTTGCTGTTGCTATGTATCTATAGCTATTTATGAAAAATACATACAGTGATTTTACACAAGTGTTGAGAAAATGATTCATATAGTTTCACAAACGTACCTGTAAAGTTATACTGAAACAATAAAATTGTGTCATTCACAAACACATTTATTTTAAATATAGAATTCCATGAAATAAATTCAAAAGTGCGAGTTTTATTAGGTGCCAATGTAATATTGTTGTCAGCTTTATTGCTCAATAATTCAATAGTATAGCTCACATTACAGGCATCTGCATAGTATGGACATCTAATGAGTAGCTGACAATCACTTTTTTGTTCAAAAATGGATTTTTCTGAAGCCACTAAAAGAAAACATATACAAAATATTTGAAGAGATATTTGAAGAGCTGCTATATTATTAAAAGTAAGTGACAATCAAATAAATGTATTCACAAATTCAAAATACTAAATATTGACAGTAAGATTTATATCATAATAGAATGAATGTATATTTGTCCTTTGATATGCAAATTTACTAATAATAAGTTCAAATACAAGACAATAAGGACCTGATATTTAAAAAATGCTTAGTAATATAAAAAAATACACTCACTCTGTTGTTTTTAATTACCAAATAGTAATGTACTTTCAAAAGACTTACATTAAAACTATAGATCAAAAAGACTATTTTACTTGCCTAATGTGTGTGGGGAGTGACAGATTATTATGTCAGTAATTTTTCACTCCAAAATATGGTCATGTGGGTGAATGATTTATTCCTAGTAGCCTCTTACTCTTTAAGCACATTCCGAAATTAATTACCCACTATAATAAAGTTCAGGAAAAATTCAGTAGTTACCCAACTTAATAAAACCCCAAGCTGTACTGGACCAAAAAAAAAAAAAAAAAAAAGCTGAAGACAAGGTGTTTTCCATTATTATAAATGAGTTGAAGAAAATACAAGCAAAACAGAGGACACAATAGCTAGTTTTACATTCCTGGTGTCAACACTTCAATAAACGTGAAAGGCTCTGAAAAAGGGTTCAATATACTGATAAAATATTTTTATGTCTATTTCTGCAAACTATAGTACAGTAAAAAATTGGCCAAGAGGTGAAAGAAAGGGTAATAATTATAATAATGTAAAAGAGGAAAATAATAAATAATTGACTTCAACTTGGATTTTTGTCGTTATTACAAAGTTTGTATTAAACAAATTTGTACCCTTTCTCTGAGCGTGTATTTTTCCCACACATTTCAATAACAGATGGAAAAAATTAGGCGTCATAAATCAAACAAACTAACCATTAAGCTATGTCAACAAACAGGTAACTAACTTTCCTAATTGTGTACTTGTATCATTAATAAGTCTTGCTATGCTGGTCTAACTCAAAACATACCAACGGAATATTCTTTATGTTTTGAAAATTTTCATATCCTTTTTTGTTTCTGTCAATTAATTGCTTCACAATTTCTAGCTTACCAATAATATATATAATATATATAGGTCAATGGAGTGTCTAGGAATTGGTTCTCATGGATTTTGTAATCCTTTTTTGTGTCCTCGACTTCAGCTTGCTATACCTCTGATATACAAAACTTTTCCACAATAGTTATAATTCATTACTTAATTAAATTCCACTTCTCTTTTTTAGTTGATCTAGTGATACTGCCATGAGGAATCTTGTAGTAGCAAAATGTATTTAAATGGTCTACATTAATAATTTGAAGCTCATTAAAAACAAATAAATTGCTCGCTCGATGTTCGGGCCAATGAGTATAAGAAAATCATTGAAGATTGAACAATATATGCATGCACTATTTTTATATCGTTTTCGGCGAATCCCTGAGGCCTACTTTAATGATATTTCTATATAACAGCATTCTTTGATCTATATCATAAATATTACAAAATATCAGAACTAGTATTTATTTTGATCAACAATAAGTCATGGATAAATAATATACGACTGGTTAATGACCGAACTATAATAGTGATGCGCTCTAATAGCACAAAATAGCGAAGCGAGCGATGCATGTTACGTGTAATTGCAGCAATTCCATGCATGCTTGGTGTGGCTAGGAACATTTAATGGCTTTTCAAAAAGAAAGATTATTTGCTTTGTTACCTGTTTCTGTTTCGTTTTAGCTCTCCTCCTCCTTGCCCTGTCTTTTTCATTTCTTATCTCTCTCCTTACTAATTTTTCTTCTGGAGTTTCTAACGCCCTCAAAGCTCTTGACCGAGCGTTTCTAACGTTTTGTCTCTCTTTTGCAGAATTTGTTTCACTGGGCATCGCTACTTCGTACGGCGGGTAAACAAAACAAAATGTTGCTAAGAATGTTACCCGGCCCGCGCAAGCTCGTAGGAGAAAATGTGCACACGTACGCCTATGCAAGAACAAAAACAATTCCTAGACCTAACCAAAAAACAAAACAAAACAAAAAAAAAAAAAATATATATATATCGCGGACTCATTAGAGAGTCAGCTCCGCTCGCTTCGCTGAATTACTTTCTTACAATAGTTACAGTATTAATGCGCACCTGTGCTACCGCCCCTTTTTCACGTGCAACGTTGACATTTGCGCGCTTAATTGACTTGGATTCACATGACTAAATTGCTTCCGGTAAAGTACTAAATGCATTCCTGAATTACCGCGCTCGTGGTCGTGCCAACTCAACTTGGACATACTATAAATAAAATCACTTAAATCCAAGAGCTAGTGATGGATTGACAACCTGTTAGTCTGTAGCCCAGTCACTCTGTTCTAAGTTAACTAATCAATCCCTGATAAAATCAGCAATATTAAAAATTATGATAACAGTTCTACACTAAAATTAAATGTATTTACTACAGGTGCCTGCTTCACTTAAACTCCAATAGCTAAGTTAAAATTGTACTTCTTGTAAATCCGCTCTGTAAGTACTGGTGAAATACATCAAATAGGGAATATGGTAGTAACTGGTCATAGAGCATGCATACCAATATACAAAATATATTTACATCTTTGACCTAGTCTTTCAGTTATTCTCATGTGTTATAATGTAGATATAATATGAATTGATGACAGAAAAGGTATATTCACTTACTCAATGACATGGAAGAAACTAGTGTTTTTTCTCGAGTCATTCCATTAACATTGAAAAACACATTTACTACTGCATAATCATTGTTAGCATTCATTCGAAGTGGAATTTTAATAAAGCATAAGCCTTTCAAGCACTCTGCAGAATTTATTGATTTCGAAACTATAGAAATATTGACTACTACTACCTCCACAGTGTAAGTTAGAGATAATATGCAATTTAAATCTGCTGCCTGCAACATTAAAGTAAACAAAATATATTTAGTCCAAATCTGCATTCAATACTCTGAACATATAAAGATTTCATTATGAATAACAGCAATAATTTTGTCATTATCATACTTAATTAAGTTCATTACTGCAAACGTAGAAATCACATTTTTAGTTACAAAAAGTGTTTGTATTATTAAGACATTGTTACATTGCATATCTGATGCTTAGGCCAACCAATACAGCATATAGCATTATGAAAAATTTTCTTGAAATGTATTAATGCTTACTTTTTTCCATTGATGTTGTTGTCACCTTATCAACACCCTTTGCCATTACTGGTTAACTTATAATTTACTCATTATTCAGAAAGCGAGCAAGTTCTCATTCAGACTAGTAATAATAGATTTAGGATATACATCTATGTTTTTATTGCATGTTGACAATTCATAGTGCTTTGGGATGAGATACACCATCTTTTATGAAAGCATTTGCTGGGGCTCTTGCCGCTAGTCTTGGCTAGACATAGCATTACTGAATACAGTAGTGTTTACGTATTCAAAAAGTAGAACAGAGTGACTGGCCTGCCAAGGCACAAGGAGTTTATCTCTGCGCTATTTACAATGTCAAAAAAACTTTGCAAAAATTGATTTTTTAAAGCTACTTGCAATGTTGAATTAGACATAAAGTTGAAAATGTGCACAATAATCATTAACAATTGGAAGAATCAAAATAATATTTATTATAATATAAAGATTTTTCTGCCAGACTTGGCTTTACTATAAATTATAAAGCACATACATGTAAATCAGTGTTAATAGTTATTGTTGGAATATTAATTACTTTATAAAAGATAGAATAAATGAATATGTGAGAAAATATTATCAGTGTTTGATATAGAAATTGTTGCTAGGGGGGAAGGAATTATTAGCAACTAGCAAGTACAACGCCACATAGTGGCACTTGATGTATTGCAAAGTAAGAATGCAGTAGTACTATCTCACTCAGTTATCATTATCATTCTCTACCATTGGTTAAGGTTATATAAGTTTCCCTCTCCTACTCTCTTTTTTTCTGAACCATCTGAGCTTTTCTTCTACCCCACCTCTCCTATCTTCAGCTCTTCTTCTTGAGTCATGGAACCCCCTTTTACTTTGTATTCTCTCCTGCTTCTGAATTTCTGTCCTACTTTGAGAACTTTTGTCTTCTATTTTGTACTTTAGCCTTTCTTTTGAATACTAACCCCCACCTTTACTCGTCAATTCCACCTGCTTTTCAGTTATAATTAATCACTCGCCTTTTTGCCTTCTCTTCCCTGCCATTTTAAACTTACCATCTTACCTCGCCGATTCCATCCGCTTTTCAGTTACAATTAATCACGTTTTACCTTCTCTTCCGTACTTTTGCCTTCCTTTTTGAAACCTACGCAGCATTCTATTGTCTATTGCAACCGCTTATTAGAAATAACCAGCACGTTCTACTGAATGTGTTGACACTTAACTACCTGCAAGTTACGATGTTTTACCGAACCGTACAAAGCTCATGAATTATTCATGAATACACACACCACCGGTTGTCTTTGCTACTGACACACAAGTGTATTATTATATAGATAAGAGGGTAGGTCTATATACATGAGATGAGTGCACACATGCATCCATATATGTGAGTGGGTCTAGGTAAAGGAACCTTATGGTATAAACCAAAAAAAATTGCGTTTTTTATACAAATAAAAACCTACAATTTATCTCAACTTAGTGCTAAAATACTGGAGGGTAAAACCTTCAGACGCATAGAGAAACTGGCAGTTGAACTAGGCTGCATCAGCAAAACAATTGAACCAGAAATCGAGAAAACATAAATTGAATTGCCACTTCCGGTATAATTAATGTTTCCGTATACTTAACGGCGTACGCCGCATACGCAATTAAGTTGTGCAGCAGCTTTTCAAGGGAGACTACAAAGTTTTGCGTGGAGTTCTTTTTAACTTTCGTAGCGTCTCAAAGCCGGCCTTGTCGGAATTCTTGGCTGCTCTACTTGATGTAGTCGTAAACTTTCAGCCAGAGGTAATCTGTGGAGTGCATGCAATAGTCTCTAAGCTATGCCGTTTTTTATTAGCTGCTAGTTTGAAACTCCGCCCATTCCCCGTTAATTGTATTTCGAGAACGAGAGAGAATAAAAAGTAGCTTGTTTTTTCATGACACGCTTGGGATCTTTAAAGTTGTTTTGACATTAAAAATTTGGCATAGACGTAGAGTAAGAGTCACTAAGTCTAATTCTGCAAAAAACAAAAATTGGAGAAAGAACAAATTTTTCGATGACTTGCATCTGGAGCCTATATCTCAATATCAATTTTTGCGCCATAAGATCCTTCCCAGACCTGCTCACATATAAAAGAATACACAAATAAAATAAAATTCTCTATTTTTATTAGTGCTTTTTGACAGTGACAATTGTGAGCAATATATCCACTGCTATATGAATTCATAATGTTATTGGACAGCTAAATCAGAGCACTCAGTAGTAAGGGGTAAAAAGGGAGGGGGGTCTGTTTCTTTGGGGGGTGAGGGGCATCTCTGATTGGGGGGGTTCTGCTTAGGGGGGAGAAGTTCCAGTTCCTCCCCCAATTCTATATCAAACAATGACTATGTGCATTATAATTTGTAACAGATGTGCATGTATTGATAATCAAATTTATAATACTTAATACAGTATTATTTAGTCTTACTATTGGGTACACACCTTATCTATCCATTTCAAAGAAACACTACTGAGTTCCACATTTTCACCAGCATATTCAGCAGTGTATGAAACATCTAAGTTGTCATCTTTGTTGATTTCTAGAATTACAGATACAAACTTAAAACACCAGTAATTTGATATCATTTATAAAACTACAAATGGTATAAAATTTTGGCTTATAAATATATTAAGTGATTGTACGCGAGCCTAACATCTTAGATATAAAAAATACTTATTTATACGAATGTTTCTATTTGGAGCAGTAAGCTTGAAAATGGCTTTTTCCACAGCCAGCCCTTTTATGTTGATATTTACGAAGTGTATGAGTGAAATAAAAAAAAGTCTAGTTCAGTGACCACAATTAGTAGTGCTTAGAAAAAGCGCTCTACACTGTTGAATTAATAACTCAATTTTCAATTTTTAACATAATTGGTCCCTTTTCTTCAGTACCGTCATACACACACATACATAGATATATAAATTTCATAAAAGTACATGTACAACAGAAATAAAACCATAGCAAGAGTTCTGATAACTTGTTACAAGAAATAAAACTTTGTATTGATTTCGACATTTCATAATTGGAACATACCAATTAATGTGAAATTTCCAAATGTTATGATGTTACTTCTAAGAATTTCACTTCCACAGGATATAGATGATCCTGCTAGCTGCTGAACGTCACTAACGCTGATTTTTAGAGTGAAATTGTGATAATTAAAAGTATTTCCAATAACTTCAACTGAAAATATTTGCACTGATATTCCGAGTAAAGAGACCTGAGTGATGTTGAGTGGAAATGAGTCAGTTTTACGGTAATTGTAAGATGCTGCAATTGTCTCATTGATGTAAAACCTTATGACATCTTGAGAAAAATCAAACACATTGCAGACAAATACTGCAGATCCAGGACAGAGTTCACCGGAAAAAGATGCAATGTTCGAATCCAATTGAAGTAAGCCTGCAAGATCAGAAAAAAATTTTTGGTAAATTTAAAGGGAGACTGTGATAGTTAGTTTTATGATTTTTTTTTGTTGTTCATGTTAAAATTGTAAAATATGGTGTAAATTATGGTGTCATTACTGTTTTCAATATAAGGACTTAGGTTCACCTTAAAATTGTAGTTGTACATGTTTTTGTCATAAATTCACCATGCATGAATATATATTCTTCAATTGAAGTTCAAAATATTACCCATCAGAAGCTCTTCAAAAGGAACTGACAATGTCGGCAGATAACCACACTCACAAAAATTGTATGGTGTCAACATCAAGAAAAACCTTACCCACTCATGTGCCACTAAACCCCTCCTATTTCAAGATCAAGACTTCAAACTTCATACACACATTTCTTGATACTGTTTAGAAAGAAAAATTTTCTAAATACATAATTTTAAACATATATGACTCTTTTTTTGTAAAAAATGGTTTATTTAGAAAATTTGAAAAAAATGAATAATTTGACCAAAAAATGAAAAATATGACCAATTCGCTTTCAAGGAGAGATAATATAAAAACATTACTGTAAAAAATAATGAGAAAAAGTTATGATTTTAACAAAGATGTGAAAGTTCCACTTTTGAAATAATTGTGGTTAACCACAACACAAGTTATTTCAGCTGACAATGCCTGTAACAGAAGAAAACGAAGCACAAGTTGCATTATGAACACAGGTTATTACACAGGAGTTGACAAAAAGGTACTATAACTGTAGAAGCTATTCTATATTGTACTAGGCTGAGATTTAGAGGATTTTGTATTTCATGATTGCCTAAAAAAAACACCCCAATTAATTGTTCAAACTCAGTTTGCACTCCTTCTTAGACACATTCAGTACTTTTCCAAGAGCAACCATGGAGCAATAGTAGTCCCTTCAACAGCAGTACTAAAACTTTTAAAATAGACAAACTAGATAAGATTTTCATTATTAGGCATTTATTGGTACTTATAATTATAACAGCTTCATTACTACCCTGGGCATCGTTGGACTGTTTTAGAGAACAGCAGTTTTAGGTAGGGATTTGTTTCTTGTGTTATGTACAATTACCAATGGTTCCACCACACAGGAAAGTTGTTTGGATATTCAGGAGTGGATTCATCACCTATATGATGCAATACAGTGGTAGAGTGCCCCGAAATAAACCCTAATGAACCGCCATTAAGTTTTAGCTTACTAATTGAAGGTAAGGTAGCCTCCTGTCCCAGTTTTAGACTCCAATGGGGTCTTCCTCCCAAACAATGTCCCCTGAAAGCTAGGAAAATTTGTTTAGCTCTGTTTTAGCCTTTCATAACGCAGGGTATGACTGAAAATTCAAGAGACAATGATACAACACTCGCTCCAAGTTCATTAAAAAATATATAGTACTGCTACGCATGTGCAGTCATTTACATTGTTGATAAAATGATTCTAATGGGATTGAAGAGGATCACATGCGCTCATAGAAATGGTACAAAATGCAACATTTTTACAATCATTGGTGGTTCAACAAAGCTGGTTATCTTTATAACCAGAGCTGCATACAGCGAGCTACTCCAGGCAATAACTATTTCTAGGTTAGCTACTGGATCTTTTCTAATCTAAAAAAATCTGTGTTTAAAGTATTACCTAGCAGGGATGACAAAAAAATTGTAAATAAAGAAAAGTCCAATTGACTTGAAACTTTGGACACCGCTTCAGAAAGCTTCAACCTACTCAATAAAAATAATTATGGTGAAGATCCCCTCAAGTGATTTTTGCCGATTTATAGGTGCACAATGTCATGACTTCATCTAGGGCATACTGTAATTTACTTATAAAGCTTGATAAGCACACTGATATATACTTAAATACCTTAGTTGTTATTGTGAACATAATGTAGTCCGATGTTCCCTCTATGTAATAGTAATGTATTTAGTCAGGGAGACAATGTAACATATTACACGTGCTAATCTTAACTGTAAATAGTAAATAGTTTCCACATGATGTTCACTGTTTATGGAGGAGGGGATCCATGGAAGTGGTATTGAATTGCTGTCACTTTTCATTCTAGGCTGAAGGTCTGCTGAAAAAGCAAATATGTGTCCTGTGAAAGATATCAAGTTTTCTGCATCAATTCCAAAGCAAACCATTTAAGGTCAAAACTTTCCGTTACGACGAAACGGAACAGTTGTTCAGTACAAAATGAACGGCTGTTGCCGTACCATTTTTAAAATAACCTTGCAACCATGCGCATGACAATTAGAAACTTTTATAACCACTACTGTATACCAATCTAGAATTCATTGCTGGATGCATGGTAAGGCAAAAGTTTAGAAGCTAATACACATTATTTATTAATCCTTGTCTGTGTATGAACCGTAAATGCATTTTGTGTATATAGTTGTAGTTGTTTTTTATATACATTATACTCATTATATATAGCTAGCTAGGGAAATATGTGTCTGTCTACAGGAAAACCGGGCACAACGCGGCACCCTTCAAATTTTTTTTTTGCACTTACAGAGTTGTCGGCATCCAGATATTGAGCTCTCCAAGTTTTATCGTCGTAGCTTAAGTCGTTCCCACTATAATAGACCTAACCGTTCCCTTCCATCGGCTTGAAACAATACATTTTTAAGAAATCGATCGATCTTTTCTCGATATTTACGCACGCCGCGTTGTGCCCGGTTTTCCTGTATATGGTCACATATAATAGTCAATATTTCTATAATTTCAAAAACATACAATTTTGGACTTCTAATGAACCCAAGAATATAAACCTTGACTGCTACAACTGTATGTTAATGCACAGACAAGGACAACTACTATAACCCTTTTTGCGCATGCACGCTGCACGCTGAGTGTTAATGAGTTTCTTGTGCAATAAACACTTGTGGGATGTGATAAACTAACATGAGAACTCTGAACTCAGGTGATTGGCAAAATATATTGACCTAAGACACATCCTTTTTACTTTAATGTGTTTCCTATGTGGCAATAAGTATTAGGCCCTGTACAATACATAATAAAGATGATTAACAATGCCTGAAAATTTTTATATATTGCAAAGAAACCCCTGAAACACCTATCACCAATCAATATAATATAACATTATTATTATACCTTGGCTAGCATGTAGACAGCAGAACAAAAATGTTATAGCAATCTGAAATAAAAATAATCAAGTAATTAGCGAATGGCATGATGTTGAGATTCTTGTATAATTGGAACCTATACTGTCACTCAATAATAGTGCACCAGGTTATTAAAATTGGTATCAGTTTCTACACTGTATCATTTTCTTACTATCTCTAGATTACAGTATAAGCTTCCTAAGAACTATTTTTTCAACCACTGGCTCCTCTATATCTGCTAAACTAAATTCTGTCTAGTACAAATAGAATTCTGCATTAAGGAATGACATAGACTCTAACTATAATACTGTATAAATTCATATTTACTACGTTAATACTTATAGTCTTAATATTATTACTTTGTTAAATGTGCATTATATAATACATTTCCTGAACTTATAATATTATGATGACAAGATGTTTCGGTTTCATTAATCCTTAAATCAGTTAAAACCCACAGTCTCCATCTAGAAATCATTTGAACTTACGTTTCCAAGGGTAGCAGCGATGCACCCTTATGAAAGTATGCATATCACTTAGCTACCCAGCTGCTTCACTTTCCCTGTACAATTTTCACTTTCCAAGTGGAATTTTACTTTCTCTGTGCAATATCACTTTCCCTGTGCAATTTCAATTGAACAGCGATTTTCCTTACACACTTATGAATAGGCAATTTGTGTCATACTTTTACACATAACAATAAATTAAAAACTTTAGCTCCTCCTACTACGATAACATAATTTAGTCCTCTTTGCTACTCATATACCAGCATCCCTAGACTCTCAGCAACTAAAACCGGCCATTTCTTTTTATTTATTTATTTTTTAATTTAATACCTTCAATGTCATGACATCACAGTTTTTTACAGGTTGATAAAACAATGAAATAAAGAGAAGTTTTAGTCTTACACAACATTGACACTTTCTTACTGCTAAAGTTTCAGAAGAAACCATGGAAACCCCAAAAACTTGAATTTAGGCTTTGCTTACATGATTGATTATGACACACATATGCATGTACATACATATTCTGTATATTATGCCTATAATATATGCATGAATTTTATTAATTTACTCCTCTCATCAATTTTAGTAAAAATGGCCATAAATAATTAACTACTTACTTAATCGGTAGCTAGTAATACAAATATGGACAGGCAACAAAACTGTTACATAGAAACAATTTATTAGTGTATCTTTAATTCTTGTAGTTAATTAGTTATCCATTATGTATTAGTCGCTACATCAAAACTGACATTAAGATGAAGAGGATTAAAGCCTAACAATGCTGTCATGGCTACACTATGGTTTCATCTGCAAAGTTAAAAAAGTTTTCCTTTATTGTCTTCTGGACCTAATGCATCTTGCCTCTTAATAATGGCCCACTACAACTGGTTTTTAATGAATAACTTATATAGCGAGTTAATTTAAGTGCTCAGCCACTGATATAACACAGGAATATTTAAAGATAGTCCTACCTTGTTCATGTTGGTTGAGGTTCCAGCACAAGTATTCAAAAAGACATAGGAGGCTTCAGGTCAGCTAATTCGAAATGACACATCACCAGAGACTCCACTCAGCTCAGCCAATTTAGTTCAGCCTATCTTCTAGCCAGGCTTTATATGGATTTTACGCAAGCTTAAGCCTCTCAAATATACATTTCCCAACACTCTACTACAATATATTGGTCACGAGTACTCATCAAACACTCTACTCAGATTTATTTATCGCCCGTATACATACATTACAGGTGTGCGTTAATAAGGATAGTATTGTACGGACCCTTTACCTGCATTTCTTCCTGGGAATGGACCCCTTTATTTTATCTCTAATCAATAGACATTTCACTTAGCCTGGTTTAGCTAATGATATCGGATCTCATATAAGGCATGTCCTACATGCTCTAGAGTGCTATTTGACTTGGGGTGGACTTATTTGGCAACCCATAATATTCAAGCTACCACAAATTACCCATTTGTGGACTCTGCTAACCTTTTGTTGCAATTATTTTAGGGTCAGATCTTAAAAGGATGGGACTATAATACAGTTTGTGCTAATTTTAAAGCTCAGTTAAAAAAAGCTGCATGGATAACTTGCTAGCTGATGCCATTATAGAGAAGAGAGTAACAGCTCATTGTCATCACCCCCAATCCTAGTCAGACTAGTATTAGAATAATAATAGAAATTGAATACTGCCACAAAAATTGTTATACATGCCCTCTACTGAAGTAGATATCTAGCATATGTAGAGTCAACTAGTGTTAAAAATGGATCTTGCAAAGGGATTCCACCAGATGTTCATTGTAGCTAACAGGCTCCAAAGACAAAATAATTTTCAGCTGCAAGTAAGTTAAATTTAGATTCTGTTGCATGCCGTGTGGGTTGTGTAATACTCCCATAACTTCTAAAATGTTGATGCAACATTATCTTAAAGACCTCGAATTATGTTCTGTAGTCCACATACTGATGACATCATTGTCTTTGGTCTTATGGTCTTTCTGTGAAAATTTCAAAGTTTTTGTAATGCTTAATTCATACGAAGTTCTTAGTTATGTTCTGTGAGAAGGACAGATATCAATTCCAAATGCAAGAATTTACTCCTTTCAACTGTATGTTTTACCTCCTTGGAGTTGGATCTATGTTGTCTGTAGTTCGAGAAGACGGAGAAATACTTGTCGCATTCTAAACCCACCAACTTCTCCTTCGAGAAATTAAATACAGTGGTAACAAACTGTAACCTCTCACCCTGCTGTGTTCAGTTAAAGCACTTTGATTACTGCCAGTTTGAAAAACATTTTTTAATCCAAACAGATCACAAGGACATGGTAAACCTGTTTGACTCGGCTGCCTTCAAGATCACTTCTGACAGTGGACAATTCAACTTCAAAACTGACTTCAATATTGTGTATCACCCAATCACATTCCAGATGCTCAGTAATGCCAAGGTTGGGACCCCTGGATTTCTTTAGGGGGAAATATGTAGTCAACTGGTCACTACATAATTAGAACTGAATTATTACTCTGTGTGCCTCATGTTGTTTTTCTTTCTAATTAAGTTCACCAGTTCACATTTTGCCTTTAAGTTTTACTATCTCTGTGTCTTTTCCTATCATTACAGTAAGACTTCAAATATCTGAATACATTGGGACTAAGAGTTGTTCGGATAACTGAACACAGGTTTATAATAAGTATTATTAATACATGCACATGTCACTATACGTAGATTTTGAGTGTTTGGATGATTGGAGTTCAAATAACAGAAGTTCTACTGTGTTGTGCTATATTCAACCACTCGTATCTTATTGCAAATTACATTCATCTTGTTCATATATACAATTTGTGCTTCATTAACAATCTTCTCAACTTGTAGTAGTATCACCACATTCCTTCATCCTTATCTCTATAACGTTATACGCACCTGTATCCTTCATACCGTTTCAGTTGTATTTTCTGCACGAATAAAAATGAATTCATTATACATCTTAAGAGTTAACTCAAGGTGGCAGCAACTCTGGTCACAGCCTACTCTTAAGTGTTTTAGTTAATCAGGAACAACCTTTCTATGCTGTGGCCATCACTTAACCGTGACTGACCCGGTACCCACACAGTAGCTAATGGGGTTTTTTTAGAACAAGTTGTCTTTTGCTCAAAGTATCATATTTTTTTTAGCTATAACAAAGCTAATGTATTTCTCTAGAATTTAATAATAATCTGGCATATGTAGGTTATTGCTGTGACTTAGCTATTGTTTTATATTTTAATTAATTTTTTTGACCAATGTACTGATAGCTGATGTCTTGTTAATTTCTCCTTTAATATTCCCTGCTTTGTTGTGCAAATTTAGAAAAGAAAGTTTAAAGAACGTACTTGAAGATGCATTATGCAAAATATTGAAAATGGCAATCATATTGTTGAGAACAAATTCATGTTGTTTCAATTTAGGGTCACATACAGGATTGAACTGGTGTCCAAAACATAAAGTGTGGTACTCATGACTCCATTATTTATTCATTTTTGAACTGAGATTACCGTAACACTGATGATTCTCAAGATGATAATAACTATCCTCCACTGCAGCAAAATTTTAGGAGCCCAAAAAGTTGATCTACATCAGTCCACAATGATTATACCACCAGTAGGGATGGAAGACTGGAAACTTGATTTTTTTATAGTCAAGAACACTGCAAGAAATGTGGTTAACACATCATTTATAGAACTACAAAATTATTAATAAAATTATGTATTTCATATCACAAAGTTATTAGTGTTGTGAATACTTCTAAATACAGCTTATGCTGTTTTTTTACTGTCTATTTTTCCAACTGATTTGGTACAGCAAAAATTTAATCAGTTTTTTATCTAGCTTTATTTTAGGCAATAAATTGCAGGAAGTACTATTTTTGGTCACTTTAGTTTTAACTGGAATATATAAAAAAAACTTAATACTTTCTTACAACTAAAAGCATAAGAATGTATATGAAAAACTTAAAATTTAGCATAATTATTTATAATACTTATTTGTAGCTAGATTACATAACATTTCAAGTTTACCCTATTGGCAAAATATATACATCTCTCTCTCTATATATATATAATATATATAGTGTTTTGAGATAGTAAAATGAACGACGATAATAAAATACTAAGAGATAAATATTGTTGATTCCCTCAGCCTCCATTTATGCTTGCTGAAGTTATTGTCAGTATTTAAGAAAGACCTGGTTATTCAATAAGGGAGGCATTAAATGTCTCATAATTACAAAAACATGCACAACTATAAAAATATGATTTGAATGTTAGTTAACTTTGGGCCATAACAATATTAAGTGACTTCCAGTATCGCCACAATGTATTGTTCAATCATTGTGGTGATACTAGTGGAAGTCACTCAGTCCCTTATAATGGGATTTGTAAGCAGCAAGTTAAATACAAGATGTATATAAAGGGAAAACTCAAAGTTTATTTTTAAATGCTCAAAGGTAAGCTAGAGAATGTTTTTTTTGCCTTGGATGATAGTTTACGTATTAAAGAAATAGTTGAATATGAGAACAAACATAAGGAATTATGTAAAAAATGTCTAGGGAGGATAAGGTAAGATTGGTATTGTTCCATTTTAGTCCAAACTTTCTCACAAGCTTACAAAATATATGAACAAATAAGACAGTAATAATAATGTCATATGATTGTAATAACAGCTAGACCTTAAATGTAATTAGATGAAAATCTTTAAATGTAATGCAATTAATTAGATGAAAATTTTTAAATGTAGCTAATGCTATTAATTTGATGAAATTTTTTTAATGTAATGCAATTAATTAGATGAAAATTTTTAAATGTAATGCTATTAATTTGATGAAATTTTTTTAATGTAATACAATTAATTAGATGAAAACTTTGAATGCATAACATCATTAAAATATGAACTTCACCATCATATTCACAAATTTTGTCATTAATTTTTATTTATCTTTTTTTTTTGGAGAATGGAACTAAATCAAACTAAGCGAACTGAAGAATATGGAAAACTTGTTCAACCAAATACGTACTTACCTGAATACAAACGCTATTAAGACTTCCAGGAATGTTGGAAGGAAAGCAACTAATACATAATTGGAGTACAGAAGCAATTTGTAAGATCCTAAGTACATTACTTTTTTGGTTGTAGTATTTAGTCTTACTTTATATTTGTCAAACATTTGCTGTGTAGAACATTATTAAAACTTAATATTTGGCTCTGTTTACTATCAGCTTCATACATAAATATGATGCCAGACTTAGCAGCATTTCAATAATCTGGCCTCTTTTTAGTTTTTATGCCACAAGTTACCAGGAATGCCTAATTAAATTGCTGGAAGTTCTGATGAGACGCCTCCTTGTTTAAATGAGAAAAATTGCATTAAGTAGCAATTTTAGCACTGATTAATTAGCTCAGAAAGAGTCTAATAATTCTGATTAGCTATATTGAAAAGATATTGGTCTTAGTGTTTTGTCAGAGAGTTAGGTCATAGCATAACAGGTTTTATATTTGATATTATGAAAATTTATTGTGTATTTATATAGATGCTTAAATTCAGCAACCTTGTTGATAATGACTTTATAATTCATGTTTTATCACACCTTAGCTGTATTATTTATCATTGTTACGTTTATTTGGTTACAAACTTTATAATTTGTTACATATCAAATTACATTTTTTTTACATTTTTTTTAGCAAATTTCATATACTTCAAGTTTATTTTCTTTTATTACATTATGAAATATGTTTAGCCATTTAGTATTTGTTGTTCCTTGTCTGAATTTGTATTATAATTTCAGTGAAGTATATACTAATGAGTTTGGAATATATATAATTTCAAATTGTGCAGTATACTTAAGAGAAATGATTAGCTGAAAGGAATTGTTAAGGAGTTTATAAGAGCTAGAAAATGAGTGCACAGAGCAGCCAAACAGCACAAGAAAAAATGATGGGAAATATAGAAGACTGGGTTCAAGAAGAGATTTTGGACTTCTAATGAACTCAAGAAAAGTTACTGGAAATAATAATTTTATAGGGGAGCATTTATATGTCATATAAACCTTTATCTGTTTCTACACTGTATCATTTTCTTACTATCGCTACATTACAGTATAAGCTTCCTAAGAACTACTTTTTCAACCACTGGCTCCTCTAGATCTGCTAAACTAAATTCTGTCTAGTACAAGTAAAATTCTGCATTAGGAATGACATAGACTCTAACTATAATACTGTATAAATTCATACTTACTACGTTAATACTTATAGTAATATTATTACTATGTTAAATGTGCATTATATAATAAATTTCCTGAACTTATAATTATGATGACAAGATGTTTCGGTTTCATTAATCCTCAAATCAGTTAAAACCCACAGTCTCCATCTAGAAATTATTTGAACTATACATTTCCAAGCAGCAATGCACCCTTATGAAAGTATGCATATCATTTAGCTACCCAGCTGCTTCACTTTCCCTGTACAATTTTCACTTTCCATGTGGAATTTCACTTTCCCTTCTATTTCTCTTTTACGATGTAATTTCACTTTCCCTGCGCAATTTCATTTTCCCTCCTGTTTCACTTTCCCCGCGCTATTTCAATTGAACAGCGATTTTCCTTACACACTTATGAATAGGCAATTCGTGAAGAGCACGATTTGCATAGACTGTGGACTCTAACTGCATTCTCTGCCTAGCACCGTTACCTCTCGCTTCTAAACGAAGGAGACTCTACCGATTGTCGTCTAGTATTGTCCTGCAGTTGCTACAAACTGAGACTAATAGACTAGGAGTGAGCGAGATAATCCCTCCAAGGCAATCCCAACTTGGACTTGCTGGTAAATACCAGGTATAACTAGCCTAATATGTACATAAAACAAATTAATACGTGCAGCTGTGGTGAAGAAATCTAGCTCAGAAGATGCTGGAGCTGATAGAGTCCTACATGCACATACCCAGCAAGGTAACTGCAGTAAAGCTAATAATGGGAATAAAATTACTCTATTACAATGGGGTGCTTAAGTTACATCTCCTGAGGAGTTTACCAGGAGGTGCTGTCTGGATGCCAAACTTTGAGCCCTTATAATTTCTACACCAATATATTGTACACCAAATGAGCTTATATAATTTTTTTTTAATCTCTTAGTTACGACTTACTATGGAGACAAAGGCTTTGGGGTGTCCAGGCAGCACTTTCCATTTTTAACGCCAAAACTAAGTTCCATTTTTTAAACAGTATATTGACGTGTAATTATGAGAAATGTAAATGATAATCTGGATAGTGGACAAAATTGGAGAAAAGATGATGCCACACTGTGTTGCTGTGGAAAGATTATTATTTGTTGAAAAAAAATGTGAAAGTTTTGAATTACTTACTGCTACTGAAGGAGATGAACCCAAATGTTTAGATTGCAAAAGATTGCATTTTCGTAGCCATCTAAAAACCTTGTAAAAATATGAATAAAGTTAATTTTACAATTAATTATAATCATACACATTCTTACCCGAACTGGTACATGCTCAGAATATCGCAAAACAGAAACCAATCTTTGAAATTTATTCATGAGCTGATTATGGTGGCAAAGCAAAATTGCTGCGCATACACCGGTGATGGCCTCATCTTTTGCATGATACAATGTAGAAAACTTCTGCTTTCGTGCCACACAGTCTGTCAATAGCTGCAGCAAAGTAGGAGATGTTTTTTCTATCTCCTTAATCAAAGAAGACCATGTAAAGCTCCTCATGTTGTCTACACTACGATCACGTAGTATAGAAGGCATTTTAACTTCACATATGCACTTTATTTCCTTCTTAATGAGTTTCCCCAATTCCTTTAACATAATGTCTCCTTATTGTAGTGTGAGATATCACTTGTCTGGCGATAGAAGCTGGGTTTTTCTTTCCAACGCTTCTCCCAACCCGTTTCAAGGAATGGCTTAAACAGCTAATGCTATGTTTTGAGCCTGATTTGCATCTCACTCACAACAACCTATTATTGACCAGCTACAGAGAACATTGGCTAAATCCTATGAGGAAAATGAAAGACTAAAAGCATCGAAAGTTTGCGATAATTTAAGACACCATATTCCAGCAAACCAAGAGGAAGTCATTGAAGGTACAAGACTAATTTGCACATACATAATTTTGTGTTTTAGATGAACTGGTGGAGTTAGGTTCATCATCAGAAACAAGTGAGTCAGCCTCATCATCTGACATTGTGACTTTAACAGGTTCAACTTCTGAAAGTTGCTCAATTACTTCACCCAGTTTTTCATCTCTGTCTGGTAGTAGTGACGATAATGGTGGATGTTGTGGTACAAATACCACAAGTTTACCAGCTTTCAAGATTGTTGGCGACAACATTGACAAGTTCGCAAAGCCACGTGAGATGCGGCTTGATGCACAGTCAAAATCAATGCACTACTTCAACTTTTATGCCGTCAAGAGTTGGGTTGATGTGTCCAAATTACCAGATGAGCCATGCCTGCCAGATTTTGCATCATTTGATCTGAAAATTACCAAAAACTATCATTCAGTTATCCTGACTAATTTCAAGATCCATATTGCTCGCGTATAACTCAGAAATATTTTTCCTTTTTTTGATAAATTTGCCTGTGTTATGGAAAAGCACATCCAAATGGATCATTCAAAGGAGATGTTGCAAAAGTCAAAGTCAGAGGTGGTATATAAGTGGAGGGTACAACCATGTGAAATAAGATGCTTGTAAGTGTTATCAATATATAAATATATATATATTATATATATATATATATATATATATATTCTCCCCTCTCGTTACCCATCAGCGCACATGTGCGAGAGGGTTATAGTAGTCGTCCTGTCTGTTTGTCTGCCTGTCTGTTTGTCTGTCTGTCATGCTCTGATTTTGGAGATTACTAACAATTAACCATTGATTTAGGAATGAACTTGCTCAGAATGAAAATTAAGGTCATTTTATTGCGTTACTTTTGAAATTTTGGGCTAATTGTTGAGAAAACAGGAAGCTTTCAGTTCCAAATAGGTACCAGCTTTTGTGAGTAATGCCCCCTAGCATCACGTCACAATCACATGAGCAAATAATTTCTTGCAGCCCGAAGTGTAGTTTGGTTTATGCTAGGTAGCATAGGTAGCACTGGTAGCACTAGTAGCATAGGTAGCACTGGAAGTATAGGTAGCATGCTACAAGTACTACCTATGCTACCAGTGCTACCTATGCTACCAGTGCTACCTATGCTACCAGTGCTACCAGTGCTACCTATGCTACCAGTGCTACCTATGCTACCTATGCTACCAGTGCTACCTATGCTACCAGTGCTACCTATGCTACCAGTGCTACCAGTGCTACCTATGCTACCAGTGCTACCTATGCTACCAGTGCTACCTATGCTACCAGTGCTACCTATGCTACCAGTGCTACCTATGCTACCTGTGCTACCAGTGCTACCTATGCTACGTGTGCTACCAGTGCTACCTATGCTACCAGTGCTACCTATGCTACCTGTGCTACCTATGCTACCAGTGCTACCTATGCTACCAGTACTACCTATGCTACCAGTGTTACCTATGCTACCTGTGCTACCTATGCTACCAGTGTTACCTATGCTACCTGTGCTACCTGTGCTACCTATGCTACCAGTACTACCTATGCTACCAGTGCTACCTATGCTACCAGTGCTACCTATGCTACCAGTGCTACCATTGATATCTATATGCTACCATTTGTCATAGTAACATTATAAAATATAGCCACTTGATGTCTTTACTGAACTAACTGTGCGCATGCGTGGCTTTGGTATTTGTACTAGGCCACACATATGCACTCACACAAAAAGATAGCAACATCTGGTTCATATACCTGGGCACAAATCAATCAAACACACGCACGACAATTCCTCTGAAAAGTGACCTCTAATAAATGACCTCTAGCTAGCTAAGTGCTTATAAAAAGTATACTTATAAGGGCATGCATACACCGTAACATAATAAATGAATGCTGATTCTCGTTTCAGTTCAGGTCTAGTCTTCTGTCTTCCTTCTTCTCTCTTATGTCTTGATTTCCTTCTCTCTCTTGGAGACCAGACCCACACTAGACACCTGCAAAATATAATTGAAACATAATTTGAAAACATTTCATGGTCAACAGTAATGTTGCAATCTAGACACTTATACACATTATGTTATTCTAAAACAATTTATTAAATTCCCCTGTGATGACCGTAATTGTGAATTAGAGACCACACACTCACAAATGGATTAAGGTTGTCAAGTATTAGTGACTGGTTCTTCACGCTCTAACATTCTACAAAAATATGTATATCACACTCAGAATTAAGTAGCTTTCAGACAATCGAATGTGCCTAATACAATAAAATATTGCTGATGGAGCAATTTGGCCAAATATGCGGTCTGAAGAATAAGCAAAACTTATGAAGATTAGGTACAATAACAACTTAAAAGTGAACGTAGCTACTACGCAATCTGTATGGTGCATTTTGTGATAAAAGCATGAGTTTAGTACATACCTACATTCTATACACATCGTTATGTAGTAAGTTGGCTAAATAGCTACCGGTCTGTGAAATATTTCGCCATATCACAATCTGACTCATGTTATGAGTACTTTATATATAATATATATATAATATGTGTGTATATGTGTTTGTATACAACATTGCTCAAATATTAGCTGATATCAAAATACTCTATCAAAAAATTATATAGTTGTCATAATGAAAACTGAGTGACGATAAAACAAAATAAAATTGCAGGACATACGAATGTATTTAAGTACAGAGAAAAAGTAACAAACTACTGTGAGGAAAATATCAATCTGTTAATAAAATGTCTGAAAAGATAATGTATGACACATTGATTGCATTGATACCCATAAGTGCAAGAATTGAATTAAATTACACAATGAACAAAGAAAATATTACTCCTTGACCTACATGTAGCTATGCTTTTTAAAGAGTAATTGAATATATAGTTACTAAATTGGTTCAAAATTCTTCATAATGCAGCCCAATCTTTGGACAGTTTGCTGGGCTAACCAACTAATAGCCAAGATATACTAGCTTTGATAGAACGTTAATTGTGTAGAATAATGTATAAAGGTTAGTAAGACAACCTGTTCATTTATTTATATAAACTTACAATAAGTCTATTCATAGTATCATTACTTGGAATGCTTAAAAAAGATCGTGTTTGCTATTGTGCCAGAGATGTAATTGTACATTTTCCACTCTATTGATCGAGAGGCAAGTAATAATTGCCTTCAGTATTGTCACTATCTTTCTCTAGTACTCTGTATTGTGGTGGTTGATTGTTCTTTGATGTATCAAATAAACAGAAGTAGCAAGAGATGGTTTAAAATTAGTTGTGCCATAATGATGCTCATCAATAACAATTTAGTAACATTGTTGTAAAGTGTGATATTGTTAGTTACATGATGCTACTGAATGAATTTTGCTAATATTATAATAAAACACTAGTTGTGTGCTTGAGCACAAACAATTGATTTTAATAACGCACAATACTTTCGCACAACTGAACATACCTACGCAAGACTTACCTTCGTGGTTGGTCTAGTGGACAATGAATTTTCAAGTAAATACTGTTGAGTAAGGCTTATAACTGTGACAAATAGCGTATTAACTTACCACTGCCACTAACTCGAATAGTGGGCACCCATAAGTTTTTGAGATTTAACTGCATCCGTAAAACAATTCAAAGCGGTAAACAATTCAATTTCTAAGGTGATAAGGTAATTATCAATAAACCGGAGGATTCTGTTTATGTGAAGTTTGGGACGGGGTCGAACACGGAGCGAACACAAAAATACGTGAGGGTCAAAAGTACAAAATTACATACGTACGTCCAAACATAATAATATAAACAAACAAACATCCCCGATTTTCAATTGTGCTACCCCTGTAAGTGTCTCGCTCGCTCCGCTCGCTCGCCAATAATACAAGAAGCCATATAAAGCAATTTAACATTACGAGAGTAAAATTTGAGAAAATACTTTGATTTCTTTTCTATACTGTTTGCAATATTTCTGACATAAATAGCATCTCTTTTATATGTTTACATATTGCAATTATGAGACATCATTAGTAATTCGACTAAAACTGATTGCATGCAAAATTGATATTTAATCGTAAGACGTCAGTAGAACATGGTAAGCAAATTTTAGCCCACTTTTTAAAATTCAGTGCAACAAAATAAATATAAATAATTATATGAAGACAAAACTACGAGGTCCTTACTTGATTAGTTGAAAGAACATCAATATGCAGTGAAAAGAATTGATAACAAAAATGGCATCTCAGTACATGCATGGAAGAAATCACACAGAGTAAACTGGGATGAATCAAGAGTTCTGAAAATGATACCAAATTACTTCCATAGGAGGCTAACGGAAGCATTAATTATATAGAGCACCAACACAACCTCAAATTTTGACAAAAGCCTCAAGCTCAACTCTACGTGGACTCCGTTCCTACAAGAACTTTAGCGTCAATTGACCCATGGCTACGTGCATTTTTATCGTTGACAATTTTGTTTATTTTATTTTATTTTAAACGGTCATACCCCTCACCTCACAACTGAAGTAGGCTTACGAGCCGAAACATTATTGTGAATATTATTTTAATTCTACTAGCTAAAGCTAAACATATTGAATTATTATAATTTCTATTGTCATCTTCATACAGTCCACAATGAGCCAGGCTACCGGAACATACTGGGCTAAAATATGATGATTATGAAGGCCCATGACCCACTGTATTTTCTTAACTGCACTTAAACACTAGCAAACTGTCTCATGAAGTTGTCATTCAGGATTGTTTCCATTACGGCCATGTTTTAGGTTTCCTTTTACCAATTGAAAATCATGGCCTCTTTCTATGATGCTATAGTATTATAAAGCAAATGTTAGACTAGTGAACAGTAATTTAGGGACATGTAATCATCACACGGGGCATGTAACATTTTTTGACAGAGCAACAAATTATACTGCATTTATTAGAGTTTTTATCAATAATTCCTGAAGAAATTCATGGAACTATGTATTTGGCAGAAAAATTTTGTGTGCCTATAGTAGGTCGAACATTAATACTTTTGTCATCATTATTCCTGGGCTAACAGAACTTAAACCTGGGATCATATGATTATAGTAAATAATATATATTTTTTCCATTATGTTAACACATAAATATAATAACAATAAGCATGTTATGGTATTAAATATACAATAACTAATACTGACATGATAATGACTAAATTATAACCATGAGCCCTTGAAAAAGGAAAACTCAATACAAGGTTCAAGGTTACGCAAAATGCCAAATATATAATGAAAATTGTTCCAAGTACTAATTATAATGAAAACTTACTGCCTCAGTTTGATCTTCAGCAACTCTAGTAGTATCATGCTGTACCGACTCTCCAATCATTCTTTGCGCTGTTGACAAGTGGTTTTCAACTACTTTTGTTCCTTTGTCATCAACAATCACAGGATTATCCTGTATTACATAGAGTTAAAATGTAAGCTTGTGATAAAAATTGTGTTTATTACAAGTAAACTGTCAATAAATATAGTGCCATCATTAGTATAGTTTTAATAGATGAATAATGTGATGGCATAAGTATAGCATTCAGAAATGAATTGAAGCACCAAAGGTGCAAACCCTCAGTGCTACTACAATACTGGCTAGCTATTACAAAATTATCTCAGATCCAATGAATAATTTATTGGCTATTTATTCCAATCTGTTATCAATAGAGCTTGAGCAATGAAAGCTGTAAATATAAATGTTTTTTTGTAAGAGAAGAAGTTTTATAGAACTGATTCTCACTGGTTTATTATTGGCAATGAAAATCTTTACTTCCAGAACTCGTTAACTTCCACACATAAATAAAACAAAACTGCCGTGGGCACCATGAAGGAATTGTAGTCACATGATTATGACATGATGACAGGCGGTGTTAAGCAAAACTGACTGCTTCACGTTTTCTCAAAAAATTAGCCCAAATAAAAAAAAAGTAGCACATTCATTTTGTGGGTAAATGTTACATCTCTCTCTCACCCCGCTCTTTTCTGGCGAGTCAGACTCCCACTTGTCACGTTAACCATTATATATTTATCCATTTTTCTGTCTTTGTAGTCAGACTTTTAAAGAGAATCATTGCTGGGGATTCTTCAGGGCAGACAAGTGCTGTCTCGGCTGGCAGCATTTGCATTTGTTACCAGCACATTGGCGGAATCATTACCATTGAGTGATTTAATATAAAACAAGTTAATTGGCGAGCGAGCGTAGCGAGCGAGACACTTACAGGGGTAACACAATCGAAAATCGGGGATGTTTGTTTATTTATTTAGATATATGTTTGGACGTATGTATGTCATTTTGTACTTTGACCCTCCGTATTTTTGTGTTCGCTCCGCGTTCGACCCCGTCCCAAACTTCACTAAACAGAATCCTCTGGTTTAGCGACCATTACCCGTATCACCTTAGAAATTGAATTGTTTACCGCTTTGAATTGTTTTGCGGGTGCAGTTAAAACGCAAAAACTTATGGGAGCTCCATTTCTATTCGAGTTAGTGGTGGTGGTAAGTTAATACGCTATTTGTCACAGTTATATAAGCCCTACTCAACAGCATTTACTTGAAAATTCATTGTCCACTAGACAAACTACGAAGGTAAGTCTTGCGTAGGTATGTTCAGTTGTGTGAAAGTATTGTGCGTTACAACTACTATTAAGAACATCACAAAGAAAATTTTAAATAAGGTGACTTGATTTTGTTGCTTCTTTTTCAACGCTATTTGTCACAGTTATATAAGCCCTACTCAACAGCATTATCTTAAAAATTCATTGTCCACTAGACAAACTACGAAGGTAAGTCTTGGGTAGGTATGTTCAGTTGTGTGAAAGTATTGTGCGTTACAACTACTATTAAGAACATCACAAAGAAAATTTTAAATAAGGTGACTTGATTTTGTTGTTTCTTTTTCAATTCAAACAGTTGGGGGGAGCAGATACTATGGAATTGAAACCCCTTTACGGCATTAACTTAATTTAAAAACTCAACTTTATTTTTGTAGCTTGAGTGTTAGTTGTTAAAATCAATCATTTAACAATAGTGTAGTTTAAGGCTCGCTCGCCATTTGTGCTCAAGCACACCACTAGTATTAGAACACTTCTAGTTAGCACTTTTCACAATGGTCTCATATTAATTATATTATATTTGTGAATTTTAGTCAGTTTTCCTTTCTGAATAAAAAAAATATTTAATGACAATGTTTGAGATGAACTATACATTTCAGAGGGTTTTAGTATTATTTATAATATTTTTATCCAAATTCCATATTTTCTTTGATGTTATTTAGACTTAAAATGCAGTTAACTAACTAATCTTAAATGTAATGTGTGACTATCAATCAATCAGTAACACAACTTGTCTTTGGGCCAATCCATAAACCAAAAATAAGTGCTCATCGAAGCCAAGAATACTAATCCTAACTCTATTAACGTACATTAACTCAATGGGATATCAAAAGGTGTCCATATAAACAACTTGGGAGAACCTTTAATGAGGACTACTAGGCCATGAGCCAGGGGCTCAAATTTTGGTTCTCAGTATCATCTGGGGGGACTAAGGTTCATAGTGATTTTTGAGAAGATATATATTCCTGGAGTTGGAAAATATGTGATAGCATTGCATAAGTGGTAGCTTGTGGTTTTTATCACCACCTTTTTTATTGCACCCCTGGCTTTCAGTTTGAGTGTTAAATCTAGGTGTATAGGCTTACCATTTGCTTTTTATGGAACTGTCACATTATTAATGCTGTGTGGTCATCAGACCACACCCAGTAGCTAATGCTGAGCACATAGTACATGTCATTAGACCACACCCAGTACCTAATGCTGAATCATCAGATTGAGCTGCATGAGCACATGTCTCTTAGAAGGTAGAATTGGAAGCTGTTCTTCTCACTGGGATATAAACAAGTAAGATGCTCACAAATAAGTTAGTGTGTGCTAGTCCTACACTTTCTATTCACTTTTTCAGGTACTCAATCTGTGTGTGATACTACATATCTGTGATTTGGTAATCAGAAATGGAACAGTGCATCATATGCACCCAAAAGGTTGAAAAGGATGACCATTTTAGTCAGTCCTCAAACATATGTGTCATGGCAAGCATTACTTGAAGCTGTCAGAATAAGAAGCCATGACTCTATTATGGAAGTTGCCAAGCACCAAGTAGATAAAGAAGTGCCTAAAATTTATTATCACCGGAAATGTAGAAGCGTTTTCACCATGAAGAGAGATCTGGAAACTATTGTAAAGAAAAGATCAAGTGAAAGCCTTGGTGATGGTGCTGCTTGCTCTTCTAAAAGGTTATGTAGGAGATCTTCAGAATCAAGGGTTTATGATGCAGTCTGCATCTTCTGTAATAAGGTGAAGTTTCAGAAGGGTTCAAAGTCTCGTGAAAAGCTTACACAGACTTTTCAACTGAGAGCAGATAAAACCCTGAGAGAATGTGCCATTCAAAAAAATGATGGAAAGATCTTAGCAGTGGCCAGTAGAGATATAGTTGCTGCTGAAGCCCACTATCATCATTCATGTTATAAGAATTACACAAGAATGAAGCCAAGGCCTGAAGATGTGAAAGAAGGTGACAATGAGTTCGAAGAAGCTTATGGTAGCCTCTTTGAGTACATTAGAACTGACATTATACCTAATGAGAAGATTGTTCAAGTCACTTCCTTAACTGCAAAACTTAAATCTTTTGTGCCATCAGGTGAAATAAGTGAGTCAACTAGGAAGAATATCCGCAGGAGACTAGAATCAGAGTTTGAGAATTCAGTGCATATATTTCCTGATGACAAGGGGTGGTTGTTGATGGTTCCTGTCAGTGTAACATTACAAGATGTTGTCTTGGAGAATCAAAGTCTACAGAAGGAGCTTGAAATTTGGAAGTCAAAGGTGACTAACCTCAAACAGATTGATCAGGTTTCAACAAAACTCAGATATGTCATCAAAGAAGACATAAAACCCACTACTTGGCCTTACCACCCATCTGACGTTAACAGCACATGCATACCGCACTACCTAGAGCGCTTTCTCACTGGGCTTTTGACTGGAGATCCTGATGTTAAGAGTCGATCACACAGGGTCAGCACTCTTGTGCAGTCTTTTAGTCAGGATATGATATATGCTGTGTCACACGGTCAACACAAGCCACCAAAGCATCTACTGTTCCCTTATGCAGTCAAAACACTGACTGGAAACATTGAAATTATCCGACTGCTTAACAAGTTTGGGCACGGTGTATCATACTCTCAGTTGGAGGAGAATGACACTGCTCTTTGTCTCCAGAAATTGGCAACTAGTCTCAACCATCGAGTTGCACTACCAGCATCGATTAAACCTTATGTCTTCACAAACCTTTCATGGGACAAAATATTGATCGACTGGAGGAGACTCTTACTGGTAAAGGCACTTCACATCGGGTCAATGGTATAGCTGTACAGACCAATGTTTATGGACCCTATATACCTGCTACTGAACTTCCACGTGTTGAAAAGAAAAAGCAGAGATCAGTCAGATTGAGCATGAAGAGCTAGACGTCTATGTAGCATGTGCACGTGTGGGCCCACAAGGTCTCCTAACTAGAGAGGGCTATGTGCAAGAATCCCAAAAAGCAGTTCAAGTTGCCTGCAAGAAAAACCTCGTGTGGATCCTTGCAGGGAGAGCTAACCAAGAGAATCAGGCAATTCCAAGCTGGACTGGGTTCAACATCAGAACCAGAGACCAAGAATCAATCTCAGAAGATGTTGTTGGGTATCTGCCCACCATCAATGCTCCAGCAACAGAGATGAATACGGTTTTCGAAATTCTGAACAGATCAGAACTGATCAGAAAAGAGCTTTTGTTGGAAAGTATTGTGGTAGTCATGGATCAGGCACTCTATGCAAAAGCTGCAGAAATTGTTTGGAAGCAAAGAGAACAGTTTCCCAACATTGTTCTTCGGATGGGTACATTCCACACTATTTGCAATGCCTTATCCATTCTAGGCAAGCGATTTGGGGATGCTGGTCTAAAGGATATCTGCATAGAGGCTGGGATAGTTGCCGAGGGATCTATCAACGTTGTCCTTGATGGTAAACACTACAATCGTGGTGTACGAGTTCACAAGCACATCTCTGAGGCCCTGATGAGATTGGCATGGGGACAGTTTGTGGTGTGGGTGGAGGACAACCTGGAAGCAGTTACCATGATCAAAGCATTAGAGAATAAAGTCAACATTATGGCTGATGATTTAAACCAACAGGATTTTGACAAGTTGCTAGAGAGTTCAGTCTGAGGAAAGCTGGTGACACGGTGGATGGATTTTCTGGAACACCTCTGTCATCAAAATGGAGAGCTATCAGCTTTTTGGATGTCCTACATCGACATGATGGAGAATGTGGTCTTAGGCCTTCTTCGTGCTTCTCGTGAGGGAAACTGGAGTCTGCATCTCAATGCCACTCGGTCTATGCTCCCATGGTGTTTTGCCTACGACAAGGTGAACTATGCCAGATATCTTTCACCATACTTTGCTGAGATGACTAATCTCCCAGAGAAGAAGCCAGATGTTTATGAGGCTTTCAAGGCAGGTCAATTCTCAGTGCAGTTGTCCAGTAATAACCCCTTTGGTCGATCCCTGTAGATCAGACCACCAAGGTTACAATTAACAAGGACACTCAGACTCCTGGTGGTACTGCCCGATTTAGTTTGAAAGCTGGCGCTATCAAGCGATACTATGACAGCAGAGCATCGCAGTGCATTCCTTGGCCAGATAAGACAAATTACACTAGGCAAGACCTCGGAACTTCACCATGCTGAGCTACGGCAGACACGAATAAAGAAGGATGAGGAAGCAGTGTCAGCAGTTGTACAGCTCATCCAAGGATGGATCAACCCCTTTACAGAGAACCAAGATCTTGTTAGCATCTCCACTGCTAGATAGCCCCCAGGTATCACTTCTGACCTTATGAAGGCACACTCTACTGGTGAGAAATGTTATTCCACATTCAGGAGTGAGAGACTGGAGAAGGACGTACCTACAGTGAAATTTCACGACATACTACCTGCAAACAAGCTGAAAACTTTCAGTAATCTTTGCAAGAAGAAGGCAGTGAAATCAAGTGGGAGAATGATCATCCTGAAAGGAGATAGAACTCTGTTTGGTTGGATTATAGTAATGGCACAAGGACGAAGCCTCAAAATGGAAGATATCTTATCTCATCCCCTTGGTCCTTTACCATGGGCCTTGTCCACATCAGATGGACTGCTGAGGAAGACTAACAAAGCTTCTTTAGCAACCCACCTTCAGAAGGGTATGGCTGTTGCAGAGGAACACCTGGAGAATGTGCTTTAATAGTTGATGGGATGAACTTGGTCCAGAGAGTCAAGGCTGATCAGGCCACTTTTGGAGACATTGCCTCTTCTATTTTGTTGATGGCACTGAGAGAAGGAAGCCAGGGCAGACGGATAGATATTGTGTTTGACACTTACCAGGAGAACTCAATCAAGAATAGCGAGCGATCAGTTCGAGGTGAAGAGACTGGACACCAGTTACACAGTATCACAAGTGCACAGATTGTGAGGCAGTGGAGGTCATTCTTGTCAAAGATCGTCAACAAGACCAGTTTGATTACTTTCTTGGTGAGTAAATGGAAGAAAGTACCATATAGGGAGAAGCTACAGGGGAAAGTTCTCTATGTAACTGTGGATGACAAGTGCTACAGAATCACATGTCAGGGTAGTCTTGAAGTTCCTGCTCTCCAGTGTAGCCAGGAAGAAGCTGATGGGCGATTACTTCTGCATTCTGTTCATGCTGCAAGGGAATGTGAAGCTGTGGTAGTATGTTCAGAGGACACAGATGTCTTCATCTTGTGTTTGACCTTCCATGATAGGATTAGGGCACCATTGTTTCAAAAGTGTGGTACCAAAACCCGGAGAAGAATCGTTGATATCCGGAAAGTTGCTGCTACTGTTGATATTGATGTCTGTAGAGCCCTTGTTGGCATGCATGCATACACTGGATGTGATGCAGTCAGTGAATTTGCAGGCAAAGGTAAAGTAAAGGCCCTGAAGTTGTTAACTAGCAACAAAGAACACCAGAACACTTTCTTGAAGTTGGGCCAGGAATGGGATCTTTCTGCTGACCTTATGGACAAACTGGAAGCATTTACATGTCTCCTCTATGCTCCCAAAGTTTCAACAACCAAAGTCAATGATCTCAGGTACAATCTGTTCTGTGCTAAGAAGGGTGAGATTGAGAGTCACCAACTTCCACCGTGCGAGGACTGCTTGGCTAATCATATCTTCAGAGCCAACTACCAAGCTGGCATTTGGAGAAGATGTCTGGAGCAGAATCCTCAAATACCAAGTCCTGTTGGAAGAGTTTGGAAGATCGAGAAGGATGGAGCTGATGAACATTGATAATACACTGGATGAATGGTCAGCCAGCACCTCAGGCCATTCTTGATCTATTGGCTTGTAACTGCTCAAAAAAGTGTGTACTACCGAATTGTGAATGTTTAGCAAATGGACTTAAATGCACTGATATGTGCAGATTACCAGACTGTGAGAACCAAGCCTTACTAGTTAGTGAAGATTGTATTACTAGTTTAGATGATGAACAGGAAGATGACTGTGAATACTAGTTTTTTCACTGTAATTATGTTGTTTTTTTTTAAATAAATGCTGACACATGCATAATTATCAGGTAACAATAACCTCTGATACCTCAAGAATAATGTTAGCATCCATTTTCTAACTCTGGTGTTGCATATCTTCTTCAAAATCTCTTTACATTACTTGTTTAGCCCTGTAAACCTGTAACTAATAATTGCTGACATCTGCACATTTTATTCAACTATAGAAACCAAGAGCTACTCCCAGAGCAATGCTATCACCAATTTCCCAACTCCAGAGTTGCATATCTTCTTAAAAATCATCATGAACCTTAGTCCCCCAAAATGATACCGGCGGACCCCCCTGGCTCATGGCCTATACAGCATAGATTACAATTTCTTAAAGATCCGTTATTGGCAATGCCAACAATTTCAGAATATTTATTCGAAGTTTTTCTAGCAAAGGCAAGAATCACCAACAATTTTGGGATCGCAATTATTAGCTCTACTTTGATAAAATTCTTCAACTATTTAAGGAAGCTCAAAGTGACACTTACAAAAATTGCCTACCAAAAATTGCCTACCAAAAACACCTGAACTACGCTTGTAATAAAATTGGTCATCTTTTTCAGACTCAGTTTGCTATAGCCTTAGCATAATAAGCCTTGACCATTTTTCTATTGTAAAGGAAAACTTTGTTTAACCTTAATGTAAATGAGTTCATCAGTAGCCACAGCTCCTGACAGCATCAATATAAAATAATATAATACTTATTACGTGAGTCAGAGTGTGATACCATAAAATATTTCATGAGTCTTCTAATTTAAGGAATATTATACATGTATATATATTATATATGTATATATATTATATATCACTGTATTTACGGTGACACAATATACAAATGTATAAGTATTGTTAACCCATGCCACAGAGGGATTATCTGACTACAATCCCAATGCCATGGGTAAACTATTTTATACCATAGGTTCGCTACTATTTCATAAACTATATGACAAGTGAGTATTTTTGTGACTAAGTTATGGAATTTATTAATGAAGATACTAGTATCTACCCGCATACAAATGCAACTTTATTTCTTACTGCTTCCTCTAATTTTTTTGCTGTAGTTCTATCTTCCTCATCATCTACTAAAGCTGCCATTGCTGGCAGTTATTGATGAGGAGCAATTACAACCCATACTTTGAGAGTTACCTCTGTTACTCAAATATATATGCAGGGTTCTGGAGAAAATAATACCGAAAAGAACAGGGCACAAGTAGCTAAAAGCACTGCAATTTATAAAAGACGAAACTAAAAACAGCATAAAGAACTCTCAAAACAAAACTAAACTTGCCCGTTGCCATTGGAAATGTCAGAATTATCACTGATAACCGTCCCAGTTCAAAAGTGCATGCAGCAAGGTAAACATACAACACTGGAGGAAAATTAAAAGGGGAATAACATTTTTAATCCTTGGCTGTTACCACTGCAGCTACTATGGTATAAGCCACAATTTAAAACTGGTATAAGCCACAATTTAAAACTATATTATTTTATTGTGACACAATATCATTTTAATTAAATCAATTAAATTATGTTATAGAATGCTCAGTGCTATTTTTCTTAACTTCAAACTCACTAAGCTGTTAACTAACTAGGCAGACATTCTAAAAAATAGCTTTTTTTCTCAATTTCCCTGAAAAATTGAATTGAGTAGTAGACATTGCTTTCCTAAAAATTTGTGTGGGCACGTTTTACCTCCGAAATAGAGTTGGATAACTTCAAACCTGAGAACTGAATCACTCTCAATTTTTTATGAATGGATAGACATTGCACCCAACTAATGTAGCTGTAGACCACCATGGAGAGGATGTAGAGTTTCAACTTATGGTTTGAGAAACTTGTATCAAAGAAAGAACTAGCAACCAAATATAATTATTACCAAAATATACACTGTTACAGCATCCTTAAGGTTCTTCTGTTCTATGGTTTATTCAGCACACTAATAATTTCCAATACGTGCATAAATGTCAGTACTACAATACTGTATTAAGATAATAAGATGTTAAACAAAATTCATACCACCAATATCTCGTGTTCTTCCTTTGGCAAGGTCCATTTTGGTTTGGTTTTGTTATTAATGAAATCTAAAGAAATTGTTATTTACTGATACAAATATTGTGGCAAAATACATTATATAATTATTTTGTGAGTATTCATATATTTTATATGTTACATCCTTTACACTACTGTAAAAAATTTTAATCAAAGAAAAATTACTTATTATTAAACTACTTGTATGGCTATAGTACTACTATTGTTTGCCTAAGTGGAATTGCACTGAGTACAAAAACTTGAAACAATTTAGTCATGTGAATAAGGCAATTATGTGCAGAAACATTAATGTTACATGTGAAACACTTGCAGTTACAAAGGTGTGCTATAATACAGTAACTGTTTCATGAGCGCTGCACAGTTCATTTTATCCTCTATAATTATTTTCTTACAAGAAGATAATGTGCAACTGCAACAAATGGAAAACGAACTGGTTAGACGTCCTTCCAAAGAGGCAAGAATAAACGTGAATGCAAAGGAAAAATTTTGGCACATTGATTTTGAAATTTTGGACAATATCTCCAATATCCTGGGCCTCTGTACAAGCACAGAATTGAAACTAGTTCAATCTAGTTGAGACACTTGATAGTGACACATTGAGCATATATTCTGATTATTTTTCTGGCCTTGCATACATTACTGGTGTTGAATACCATATTCAATTTGACTCAACTTACCAACCAGTAGAACACGTAGTGTTCCTACTAAATTGAGGTCAAAACTAAAAGATGAATTAAAGGGAATGGACTGTCATATAGTAATTAAAACTGTACGGCAAAAAACTGACTGGGTCAGCTCAATGTTGACAAGTAACCAAATCAAATGGAAAGCTTTGAGAATATATTGACCACAACAGAGCTATTAAATGAGAGTATTTTCCAATGGCAACTATTGAAGAAATAGCATCACTCTGCACAAGTATTATAGTGCTAGATGCCAACTTTGGCTGTTGGCAAGTACCACTAGACAAATAAAGCTCCCACCAATTTTGGTGCTGCTTTCCACTGGAGTGGAGAAGAAAGATGAGAAACAGTCAAGGACAAGAGACAGGAAGAAATGAATAGAGTGAATGTCATATAAGTGTGTGTTACAGTTTATTATTATAAGTGTGTAGAATGCATATTGTTAATCTATATTTGTGTATCCAGAGCTGCGTTGGGCTCCAAAATATTGGTTAGGCCACAAAGTGGGTATGACCAAAACAGGAAGTAGGTGTGTCAACGATCAAGAGAAAAGCAGGATTGATAAAATAATACTATTTACAGAGAACTAGCACAATAGATGTAAATAATATTTTGGTGCTTATACTTGGTCAAAATTAATACTTAAAATAGATTAAATATTTTCTTTTGTTATGCTGTAAGATTTTGATTATTGAATTATGCAAAACATTTTTTTTATTTCTGCAGAAACAGTGGAAGCAAGACGCAGAAGTTGAGTTTTTAACTCTATCATTTCTAGCCATTATTTTATTATTTAGATAGTGAGCTAGATTATTTAAACCAGTACTATGTCATAGTACTGGTTTAAATAATCTAGCTCACAATCTAGCTAACTCAATCACTTCAAGAGCTTGGACTTCAAGCACTTAGCATAAATGCTAGAGAATACAATGAAGCCAAGGCCAAAGCTCATCTAATATTGTAGTGACTGGATTGGACGAAAATACATCAACCGAAATTGTACCTCGAGATGACCGCACGAGTGGTCACCTACAATTTTCTGCTAGGCATGCCTACTTAAATTAACTTTTTACTTTTACCAATGCTTGGCAGAGTTAAGTTTCCCTAGGGCAAAATTGATATCACCCTAAAAAAAAGCCTGTGTGAAAAATATAACTTCGCACCAAAAGAGTAACATAATACCTTATTTGGACAAAATAAAATACCAATGGGGTGTGTATTCATGAATAATTCAAGAGCTAACTAGTTTGGTAAAGTATCCTCATTACCTGAATGGGTATAGTCACATTCAGTAGACAGTGATTAATTGTAACTAAACTGCGGGTGGAATAGACGAGAGAAGGCATAAGTTTCAAAAAGGAAGGCAACAGAAGGAAAGAGAAGGCAAAAAGGTGACTAAAAACCAGGTGGATCCAGTGTGGTAAGGTGGCGTAGTCAAAAGAAGGCGAATTAATTGTAACTAAAAAGTAGGTTAAAAAGGAAGGTGCACGAAAGTATAAAAAAGAAAGCAAAAGTTTCCCAAACCCAAGTCAATAATCATGATAGAAGCACAGAGAGATTCAGAAGCAGGAGAGGTAGACTAAAGGAGAAGAAGGGCCTAAATGACTCAAGAAGACAGCATAGGCATATCACTGGGTCCGGCTGTTGCCGGACCAATGCTTTTGTGAAATCACACACATTTTTTCTTTAGTAAAACTTGCCGATTACTTCCAAGCAGTCTTAGATGGCTTCATTAGTTTATGTTTTCACCCTTTTTGTATTGTTATAATTGTTCTGGCTCCAGCCCTCTACAAGCTGAGCACTTTAGGACCCAACTAACTTAGCTAGCTACATGCACTTCATACATACGCAAGCTCAGTTTTATTATCATTATCGTCGACATTTGTTGTTGATGTTTAATTCCGTTCTTGTTTATAACCGTAAACATTGCACTGCAATTTTAGTTAGTTAACAATATTTCATAAATTGTACATTTCTATATCTGTACTAGTGCCACCTGTTCGTATTCTCAGAACTATACACGATTGTGAGTAATGGGACATGCTTCAGAACTTCTTGATGGTCATTGACAAAATTCATAGTGTACCTTTCAACTTCATATGCATGACTATTTAGCTTCTTGCAATACAACTGGAACTAGGCTTGCAAAATTGGTAGATTTTTAAAAGTATTTATTTGAGTTATAAGTCTTGTAATCCCCCCCCTCCCCCCCCCCAACCAATCTACGTAAAAGTCAGTCTGCTCGACCAATGGTAGAGAATGCTAATAATGAATAAAAATAACTTGTGCTACTGCATTCTTACATTGCAATATGTCCAGCACTATACTGTGTGGTGAGGTATTTGCTAGTATGTACTAATTATAATAAAGAGAAAAGGTATATTCTTTCAGCTATTAAATAATGGTTATTGTTATGAACTGATAATTATGAATCAATTAGCGGGCACTCCATCCCCGTCTAAAGTAAACAGAAACCTGGAATTATTCCTTATAGTATAAAGTCATGTATTGTGAGCAGCATTCAATATCATCACTCTATAACCACTGTGTTTTGTTTGAAGGAAGTATAAAAGGAATGAGGCATATTTCTTTTGTAGTCTAAAATGTTAAGTAACTCTTGCTACATAATAACTTGTTAATGTTGAACATATCATTTCTGTGAGCTCAATCGATATTATTGCTCGATCACCAGCTATGCTATAAAATAGTTGAAATGACAACTTGGATAACGGCCATCTCTCTCGAAATCAGGATGCTTATCAGCAATAATTTTTCAAACTTATCATTTAACACTTATACAAAAATACATATGTATGTGATTAATAGTTACACTTCATAAGTATACACCTAAATAGTGTCCTGCTGAGTCAGTAAATCATTCGATCAAAAAATGTCAAAGTCTAAGTCATTCAATAACACTTACTTACGTTTAAATACACCATACCATATCGGCCAAAACAAGGTTAGAATGAGATTAATGACACTAAATGCCAATACTGCACTGATGAGACCATCTCTGTGTCCTTGCCATATCCTGTCACATGTATCTGCAATGAAAAATATGTTCTGAGATTATTTCTCAGATCTATGCAATGCTAATCCATAACAAGTTATAGATATTTCAGTTAAACAACATTATAGCTAAAAGACCTTAATACCTTATAATGCTTAATCCACTCTAGTCTGTAGCTATATGTTGTTAAGAAAAACAACGAACAACTTCTCTGCTAAGTAAACCAGATTTTATTTTTAAAATCATATTTCTTTGCAAGGAGCCTGAACTTCATTGTTTTAAATGCAAGTTAGATTCGACAGTGATGAAGACATAGAGTGGGGGGGGTTTGGTGGGAAGAAATATTTCCCCTTAGAAAGTATGAATTAATCATCCTTAGACATAACTTATACATAACTATCCTACCCTTAGCTGTTTAGTCATTTTCCCCATTTTCGCCACTGCTGTTCTCTAATGTATAATGGATCTCAGTAATTCATGTCATCCATTTACACTTTTTCATTTTACATTAATTTTAGTAAAGAAAAGTTCTGACTTAGCTGTTCTTCTCTTTCTGTTCAGTCTATCAGATTTCGCTTACAAGCTAAATTTAAAGCTTAACTATTTAATCAGAATAAACTATGGTGAGTGGCTTCATCGGTTACATGTGGACCCTCAACCATGACAACCTCCACATACCTACGACTCCAGTGACAACTCAGGTGGCAGCGAATATTCACCCACACTCAACTTATAATAAAAAAAATCTACAAGCTATACTCTTTTTATAAACATGCTTATTAGTGAGCGAACTAGCAAAGCAAGTGAGACACTCACTATCAGGGAAAACACAATAAACAATGGGGATATTTGTTTGATTATGTATTGTCATGTATAATATACAACATATGCCTTGTGCTGGTATTTCCAGTGTACAAGTGTGGGTGTGTGAAAGTGCAAAAGGGTTATTGTGTGACAGTCAACTGGGTAGCTAAAGAAAAGTAAAAAAATATTAAAACTAATTATAATTAACTAATAAATATTATTTTAGATGTTTAAGCCTCCCCAGTCACTACAGCAGCAAGCAAGTCTTACTTGACCAGGAGGTTTGTGTGGGCTGACCCTGACAGTAGTTCTAAACAACTGTATTTTTAGATGTAAGTCGGAGCTATCTTTGAACGACCAAGTTTTGAAGCACAACTATTTTACTGTTCTATACAATATTCAATGGGAATAAACAATATATTACACTTGTCGTACAATACGGGGATGACATTTCACTTTCATGCTTGTATTTTAATTCGCTTACAGCTTGTAGTGAGCAGAGTTAGATGGAAAATATACACATATTTAAAATAGACCAGGTTGGTGAATTAGCAAAAACAGTAAGTTAATCCAGCCACTAATACACTTAGTACACTTTTCTTTTTTAAACGGGTCTGTTAGCCATTCTATCAATCATTATTCCAACTAAATGTCACGATAACCTCAGAATATGAAAAATCTAAGCTGTTCACATAACTATATCTATGCACAGATCTAGAGAATACATCAAATGTTATTATATGTTGTTAAGGTTCAAGCTGCTATCACTTTTACACTGCTCTAATGGACAATAAAATTAATATATACCTTCCTGAGGATCGACCACTGCAGCTGTAGCAACCAACAATACAGCAGCAATGAGTACAATGATGAGACTCAATATCCAAAATACAATACTGACAATTCCTGTATAAAATATGTATTAATAAACTTGCATGTATATACTTCCTATCAATTATACTTACTTATCTTATCAAATAGTTCACTATATCTGACAGCCAAAGCAATAGCTACAATGATTAGATCAACAGACACTACCAATAGCACAAGTCCGACGACCATAGCAGCAACATTCCCTCTAGTGAGTTTAGAACCATCTAGTCAAGCACATAATTAATGTTACCATAAGTTAATAATGATTATGAAAATAATATTATTTCAAAAAATTGTAATATTGATTCACAAAATAGTAACAAAATACTAATAGTTTATAATTCACTAATCTTGCCCAAAAATAGACAAACAAAAACCGTCAGCAAATCAAGAAATGAAAGAGAAACAATTATTTCAACTCCAACATTTGACACTTTTCAGCTATCCTTGCTTTTGCACAAGACAAATTGATGACATAATTCCCACTATTTTTTTAAGATTGTGAGGGAAATTTACATTTTAAAAACTTATGATCATTAAATATTTATAATTTTTTTTAATATGAGATCATAGAGCATAGTACTAGATGGAAGAAAATACAAAGAAAATGAAGAGCTGAGGAACAAGATACAGAATGATCATTTTGTATAAATGTGACCGGTTTTGGGAAAATCGGCCTAAACGCGGCATCTAAAGTGCACGGGGCCTTGGGATGCCTTCCTCCTAATTTGGAAGTTGTAGCACAAGCCGTCTTCGCCCTACGCACTACAACACTTCAGTATTTTTTGTTAAACTTATTATTGCTGATTTCGAAAAAAAAAACGCCGGGTAAAGGCGTTGCTAAGGTCAGGGGGTGTGCCTTGTGTCCGTATACTATTACTGCGTGTCTCCGGGACACTATGGAATAAACCGGTTACAGGCGGATTGAAAGAAGTCTAAAAGGCTAATGCAGGGCTCCTTAAGAAACTATGATGGCGAGAATTGCGTGAGTACGTGAATTAAGTAGAATAGTAAGTGAATTAGTTAGCCACAGTTTTTTCCCCGCTGTTAGTGAAAAGCCCGCCAATAATTTCTTAGCAACTCTCCGTACACGAGTCCAACCGGCTAGTGTTTCTAGCCTCCTAGTGTGAGTTCTAGAGCACGCCAGAGCTTACAACTGCGTCATAAGCTAGAGCTAACTGGTTTCTATCCATTTCTGCCATAAAATTTTTTCGAAAAAATTCAACCCATAAGGCTTTACCCGGGGATACTGAAAAAAATTGTTTGCCGCGTTTAGGCCGATTTTCCCAAAACCGGTCACAAATTCATGACTAGTTGTGCTATACTAGCTTCAATATCTTAGACTCACTAGTGCTAGTGCAGGCCACATCAAATCAAGAACCACTCAGAGAAGTAGTTTGGTTTCTATAGCAAGACTACTACTGACTAGAGAAGCTATTCTCAACATGAAACACATAAACCACACTTAATTCTGAAAATAATATTTCAGTAAGAATAAAGCATACAAATTGGGAAAAATTTAAGTCCAAATATTGAGAAACTAATTACAAGAACAATCTTGAGTATTTAGTGACTTTTGTAAGCAGTAACCAACGCTTTCAACAGTAAAAATAATCCACAGCAGTCTCCAATTTAATCTGAGCTCAGGAATGGAAGTCATTTTATAATAAATATTATATTTTGAATTCAGTAAAATATATAATGCAATCCTTCATATCAGAGTACACCAATAAAGTATATAATATGTATTGCTACACTATTCCACTACCAAAAACTGTGATTATACTCACATTCAACAGTGATAGCTCCTCGACTGAACGTAGAATTATACACTGCATGGTAATCATATCTTACACTGACTTGTAAGTTTGAGAGAGAAATTGTATCATTAACTTGACCACTAACTTGAGTAGTGTTATAGTAACTACTGCTGAAAGTTACATTACATGTTCCAAATGATTCAGCTTCACATGTGACAGAAGTAAAACAGGGATTAAATTTAACCTTCAACTGTTGACCTGACCGTGTATCTGTTATATCTATAAGTGTATTAATAAAAAAAAATATACTACAACAACAATAGTAAAAATAATAATAATAATAACAGCAATAATAATAGTAATAATAATAATTATTATTAACACGAACAAATATTATTATTTTTAATTATAACAGTGTGCTTGAGCATAACGGAGAGTGAGCCACCTTAGTTAGGTTACATAAAACTGCAGTGTTGTGATTTATTTTAATTTCTAATGCTCCACCAACCACTAAAATAACTAGTTTTACAATGTATAAAGCAAAAGAGGTGTTAATGCCATAGTAACCACTTGCTTTGACTGTTTGACTTGAGAAAAGAAAACATAAACAAAAAAATGCATTTATAAGGATTTACACCACAGGTTTGAACCCACCCTATATTAAGACATGCTTACAGCCATAGTATCCATAATACAATGCATGACATTAATAGTTTGTTGTTGTATAGTTTTTGCCCATATTATATAATTCACCAACAATCAGTCAATTATTCACTATTGACTTCATTCTTTGTGACAGCACTGCCACTGCAAACTTATTAGCACACTTGTTCTGTCATTTGATATTGTAAAATATGTTCTTTACATCTATCAATCTTTCTCTCTTGTAAATGATCATTGTGAGAAAGAAAAAACATTAAAATCAGAATTTTAAGCAGTAAATAAATAATGATTTTTTATGAAAAAAGTTAACATTGTCTTCTGTGAGGTAAGCATAAACTCCAGAATAATTCTATTATTATCGACAAATCCAAATTATAGCTCACTCTTTTGTAAGTTTCCAGCTAATTTAGAATGCATTCTTGATGGCCCGACAACAGACCACTAAGTAGTCATGGTGAGTACAACAACAATGCTAGCTTAGTGAACTAAGGTATGGTTATTCTCTTTATCTATGATGTAAGCTGTAAATTTCCATTTCACACTCCTCCAGCAGTTGCTATACTGTTATATGGAACTTTAATAACTGTGGTTAGTGAAAAACTAGTGTATAGTCAAAATAGCCTCACCACAAGAGCTACATATCCTCTCCTATACATTTCCTGTCAGAAAAGTCATCAACGATCGAAGCTACCACTATACAACTTTGATAGCTCATTATCTGAATTCTGACGAACGTGTATAACACAAACATTTTATGACAAAGCCCATGATCAAGATGACAGAATTCAGTGCCAGGAACCTATATTGGCAAATATAAGGAAAGGTATTTTGTCAGATTATACTCGAGTCATCATCAGAACAATCCCAGATCATGAAGAATATAGTGGTCCCATTGGCCATGAGGTCCGTTCTGCTTGTGATAGCTGCATGGCGTAAATTTTACAGGTAACTTTGTTTTAATGGTTATATGGTAAAGAAACAATTCTGGTTGAAGTGAATGCGTGGAGAAGTAGAGAAATGTTATCACTCTAGTCGTGACTGAAAGAAACTGATACCTTTGGTCTTTGTGTATTACCTCACTAAATCAATGATGGCTGTTGCCCGCTGTTATTTATTGGCATAATGTTGTTGGACTAAAACTCCTATCATTGTGCAAACTTTAATCGTGATCTATTCACTGAAGTCTGCCTGGCAGAGACCCCAATTTTCCAGATCCAGATGTACTATCTCAGCTTCCTTCACTGCACCTTGTAAATTGTGATGCTTGTCCTACAAGTGTGTGAGCTGCTAATGATTGCAACTTAAAAGGAGATCATTACATGCCATAGATAGGAAATCCAAAGATCACAGTTATAAAGTTTGAGATCGTGGTATGATCTATGTACCAATGCAGTAACCGGAAAAGCATGGAAGTTTGCTTGTCCATATCATTCAAGAAAATATAAAAACATAAAGTGTGCATATAATAGTATTATATAGATCATTATACATACAGATGTACACATACAGTCGAATCTCCGATAGCGGACATCCCGAGAAGCGGATGTACTCTCTGGAATGGACAAAGCGCTAGTCACAGATTGAATATTCTATTCTTACTGTACATTTACAAACTCCCAGGAGCGACCATCTCTCAAATCCGGACAGCGGACAGACTCTGGGTACCGAAACCGTTCAGCGACTTAAGTTCAGTCTCTATTAATGTACACTAACCGCGCCCACTGCAGAATGCAGGTAGTTAGTATCAGCCACACTTTCAAGACCCTTTACCGAATACCTAAATTGTCAAACCGAACGGCTTCCCACAAAAAGCGAGTATCTTTCCATGGAGAAGAAGGTGGAATTGATAAAATATTCTCGATGTAATCCTGGCACTTCTCTAAAATCTCTTGAAATGGTATTTGGATGCGGTAAGACACAGATAAGTAAAATTTTGAAGAATAAAGAGTCTATTTTAGCTGAAAATCAATCTAATGCTTCTGGAGACAGGATATACTCCAACAGTAAGGCTCGTAAATCTAAATATTCTGATGTCAATGATGCTCTCTATGAATGGTTTAAGTTAGTAACATCCAAGAATATTCCTGTTGGGGGACCATAGCTAATTCAAAAAGGAAAGATGATTGCGGAAGCATTAGGGAAGTCTGATTTTAAAGGATCATGGGATGGCTTGAAAAATGGAAGAAAAAGAAAAGGTTTTCCATTAAGTATTTTAAGATTTGTGGTGAATCAGGTGATGTCCAGGTGGTAACTATAGATTCCTGGAAAGAGCGTCTGCCAGAATTGGTCCGGGGCTATTCAAAGAATGTTATTTGGAACATGGACGAGACAGGTTTGTTTTTTCGTGCTCTACCTGATCATGGCTTTGCCCAAAAAAGTCGTAGTTGCAAGGGAGGAAAGAAATATACACATACTACACCCAAATAAAGGCCTGGATGTCTGGAGAGATTCTTACTGATATCCTAACTAAACTTAATCGAAGATTGATCACGTCTAATCTAAATATTCTATTATTGATGGATAATGCTGGTTGCCATCTTCAAGAGTTAGTGTCAAAATTTTCAAATATTAAAATAATCTTTTTCCCACCTAACACAACCTCATGTTTGCAACCTCTGGACCTTGGAATTATTCAGACCTCTAAGGCTTATTATCGTAAACACTTTTTAACTTTTGTTTTATCAAAGATCGATTCTTGTGATCGTGCTACTGATGTGATTAAGTCTGTGAATGTTTTGGTTGCTCTTAGGTGGGTCGCCCTAGCATGGCAATAAGTGAGCCCAGAAACTATTAGCAAGTGTTTCAAAAAGGCTGGTGTTCTCAACTATGAGCTTGATGTGGTCACTTTAGGTGCTACAGATGGTAGTGTTGACCCCTTTTCTGATATTGATGAGTTGCAGTGTCTGATCGAGCAAACCGGCTCAGAGAGTTGCACTGCACAAGAATTCATTACTGGGGATGATAATCTCCCTATTTGTGCTGACATGGACAATGAGAATTGGGAGGAAACTTTTCTTAAAGAACTAACCGAAAATGAAGTTGAGAGTGCAATGGAGGTAGATGATGAAGAAGATGAAAGTGACGAAACAGCTTCAGTGGTTCCAAAATCGAAAACATACAAGGAAATAATAAATGTTTTGGAAGACGTTTCCCAATTTTTGGAGTTTAAAGGCCTTACTGGTGAAGCATTGTCGGTTCTTTTATTGATCGCATTGCTGTGATAGCATACAGTACAGCAAAACAAACTACACTTGATCAATACTTTCATAAATAATATTGTATAGCTAAGAGCATGCAGTTGTATCATCCGCAAAAATATTTTAATTAAGCTTTATTTGAATTATAACTTTGCTGATATGTTTCTATTACTCTGTCAATGGTAAAAAGTGGATTATAAAATCAAACTCCAAACAGAGAACAATCTCTGAACAAAGGACAATTGCTGCTGCAAGAAAGTGTCCTCTCGTCGAAGACTCGACTGTATAACACCCCAAATATTATATTTTAACCCTTTCGTTCCAGAATTGTTTGGACGCGTGCGGAAAAGTCTTATTTTCTACCGCGGAATAGTGCATTACCATTTATTTTATTAACTCGATGCTGGCTGGGAAAACCCTATAGCAACCATATATCACTAAATAGACCAAGAGTTTGGGATTCCCCTCATTTTTTGATTGAGAAAATTGAATAATATTTAGGCCCGCTACTAATACTTTAAAAAAAAAATGTTTCCCCAAAAAATTCCACTTTTCCCATCAAAAAAAAAGAAAAGAAAAGAAATAATATTGTTTGATGTATTTTATACCAATATTATATTAGTTCAACAATAAAATATGTTGTTTGTTGTGTTTGGTGCTGATTGTGATCATGTAGGAGACATCTATGAGGGTCCACAAGGAACGCATGCCATCGGACGTCGAGCTCCACTACAAAACAATTTCATATACACAAAAACACAAACAACAAAGATATTTGTAATACAAACAACAAATTATTCATGATTCTATACAATTGCAACTTTATGATGTATTGTATGCGGTTTCATACAGGATTTTTGTTTGGGGGGGTGGGGGTGGGGCTCCAAGTGTACTTCGCCACACCCATTTTTTGGAACCTACACTACTTTGATGCACATCTTTGCATATGAGTCTATACTTCACACTGATGATCAGTGTTCGGTCCTATGCACTAAATGACTCAGTTATGATAGGAAAATAATGGGATACAATAACAGACTAAAAATAAATGCTTCCAAAATGTTCATTTCTATTCAACTCCCAAAATTCTAGGGGGGAACCCAGGGCTAGCCTCCCACTGTATGAACCCCTGGTATGTATACTCCACACTGTACATGACAGAAACAATCGTTGTATTGAGAAAGTGTAATTTGAAAATGAAAAGCAGTACAAGCACACACGTGGAATTCAACTTACCCGGCATGGATGGTGTCACAGACTGAACGATCCCTCCCAGGATCCGGAACCTCCATACAATATCAAAAAAAAACACAGACAACAATGATATTTGTAACATAACAGCTGGCCTCGCTGAATTGCCCCGAGTTCTCGATCATCTTCTTGACTCCCATTTTCAGTATCAGAGTTGACGGGGTCTGGTCCACCAACCCTGATACAGGGCCTCCTATATCCCTAGATGTCGTCTCCCTTCTCTCCGCTTGATCCTGAGTCGCTAGAGTCAGCATCAAGCAAGTCTAAAACTTGCACCGCATTGTAACTTCTAGACGCCATTTTCCAAAAAATGACTTAGAAAATTTTTTTTGGCATAGTTACCGGGGTCACATGACACGCTCACTTTATTCCTATCATGTAATAAGCATTACCTAAGACTGTACGTAATAGGGGGGCCCCCAGTTGAACTGGCGATTTTATAAAAAATGGAGAAGACAGTAAGTCAAACCGCAAAGTCTTGGTCGGCAAGGAAGCAATTGTTTCAATGTGTTATGGAAGGCTACTGAGCTCAAGCAATTTTTTGCTGCTTCTACAAAGCTCTGGAGATGACTGGATCCATAAATGAAGCTGCTGTGAAGAAGGTAACTTTTTTTTAAATTCGACGGAGAACCGATGTTGTTTTTTTTTGCCGAGGAAGAAATAAACGCAACTGCGGTGAGGTACTGTCGAAGCAGTCCGGGCTGAAAGCTATTTTAGATGCTTCTCCAATGCATTGGGCAACTGTGTATGCAATCTGAAGGTTCAAGCTATAAAGTAACTTTTTTTAAAAATTTGGAGAAGACAACCGGTCTTCACCCGCTTTAAAGCGGGATCCGGAACGAAAGGGTTAATACTGAAGTAAAAATGAATCTTATCATAATAATATACCACTTACTTATAGCATCTGACATATATGGTGCACCTCTAACACTGTGTTGTCCAATGATGAACGCTGTGACTTCTACAAAGTAAATACCAAATCTTATTCTAGATACATGAAATGTCACATGACATTTCTCTCCTGAACAATATGTAGTCGTAGTTGATCCAGTGGCACTTGTTAATTTAGCTTCATATGCAAAAGATATTCCTGACCCTGGGCATACCTGTTAGTTATATAAATAGAGATGTAAATGCTGATGTATGAGACAAGAAAGAGAGCAAAACAATGAGTAGTGGAATTGTTTAGGAAAAGGTGAGATGAATTTACATGAAATATTATTATTATTATTATTACCGCCATTACAACAAAAAATATACTTCAACAACTGCTCTATAATTATATCAAGTACAAATTTAACTCACTTTGAACTCAACAATAAAACAATCTATTATAATCTATGTATTGTATAACTGTGCTGTTCCACTTCAATTATCTGTTTGTTGGGCCTCCTGGGTATTCAGATGAATCCAGTGTTTAGAAACTGAACACTGTAGCTATTGTCTTGTAGAATACTAAACAAGGGTGTGGCAATACAGTTATAACTATATAAGTGCTAGTATTAAATTTGGGTTTTCCTATAACAATAAACTGGCTCTCTCTCTCTGCAATAATAGTATTTTTTACTTGCTTGCTAAAGCTATTGATGACTAATTGGAGGTTAAATGAACAAATACAACTTACAAGTCCCGGCCACTCAACTTGTACTACAACAGCTGAATCGCCATAAAATTCGCCAATAAGGAGAGTCACTGAAACCATAGGTGCTTCCGGAGCTAAAAAAAGTGAGGGGAAAAGTGAGAAAGAAGAGGAGAAATGTTCAGTTAGATCTTGCAAAACTAGCGGAGGTCATTTTCTATTCTAATAGTGGTGGTGGTAAGTTATCTTGTTAATGAGCTTTCATAACCATATTATGTTTTATGTAACATAATTGTACTTAATTGAAAATTCATTGCCCAATAGTCAAGTCACTTAGAGATAGCATTATTACTAGAGCTCAAGCACAACAGAACATTTTCAATAAGTCAACCAGTTGAAAGGCATTGGTTTAGCAATTCTTACCCATATCATTTGACGAAATTTAATTACATACTCTTTGAAAATCCATAGTTCAATTTTCAAGTCACAAAAATGTTACAATGTAAGTCTTGTGCTTATGTCTGTGTAAGTAAATAATGTTGTGTTTTGCTAAAGAATAGCACAAATAAAACTTAAACATTAACTAACCAATAAATATTATTAGTGGTTAGTATTCAAATTTAAATTTCAGTTAGACCAGCTCATTCGCCACTTGTACTGAAGCACATTACTAGTACTAGTATGTAGTACTATTTAATAATCAAACATGTGATTTTATGTAATTCATTACCAATTATGATAGCTACATTACAACTTAATGCAGCAGCCATCTATACAATAATATGATTGTGTGTCGGTAACGACGACAGCCGACGGTGTGTGTATTCGTGAATAATTCATGAGCTTTGTACACCTTATGATAGGTAAAGTACCTTGATGTTATGATAGGTAAAGTAACCCCACGTTATGGTAGGTATAGTGTCGTCACATTCAGTACAACATGCAGAATATTTCTAAAAAGCAGGTGCAATAGACTATGGAAGGTGGTGTAAGTTTCACAAAGAAAGGTGAAAGTATGGAAGAGAAGGTAAAAGACGATTAATCGTAACTGAAAAGCGGATGGAATCAGCTAGGTAAGGCAGCATAGGCCTAAAAAGAAGGGTAAGAGATGACAAAAAGGATAGTTTTCAAAAGAAAGGCTAAAGTACAAAATAGAAGACAAAAGTTAACATATGGTAGAGAAGGATAATCGAGTAGGATAACTTGTGCTAGTGCATTCTTACTTCGTAGTACGTCAAGCACCACTATGTGGCGGGGTACCTGCTAGTTATACTTAATTTTCGCATGCAGAGTAATCTTTTCAGGTATAAACAGACATAGTGAGTTACTCTAGGGTGAGAGTTAAGCAAGGCTGATTTGTTCAGCCCAGGTGAGCTCATGCACATTAAACAGAAGTATGAAAAAGGCTTCAAGGGCCTGTGCAATACCTAAAATTTCCATAAATCATACACCAAACAGAGAGAGAGTGTCTATATCTTCGCATATTCTCAAGCTTATTGTAGTAATTATATCTTCAAACTCAATAACATAAAGGTGAGTAAGTTTTAGCATCAGTAGCTATCTAGTGATTCAGTTTATTTAGTAGTATATTAGTTACTGGCTAATGTGGATTTTTAGCACGTAGAGCACCAGGTAAAACATGTTGCACTTTTGATATATCGGTAAGAAAGTCAAATACTCAATTAATTTATCGTCAATAACTGTCTCGAAACATACTGGTGTAAGCATGTGGCCAATGTTTAATGGAGTGTGTGCCATATTCAATGTTTAAGTTTTATGCATACTAGAAAATAATGTGCTTTAACCTGTTGTAATGTGTTTGAAGTTGTGCCTGTGATTAAATACGCAAATGTGCATGCATGCAGAACATGACCTAAGTGTTTGCCCCTGCACGAGTCTGCGCATAATATTGGGAGATATTTTAAGAGTATACCTAAGCAAAAAATTATTAAATACAAGAAGAAAGAGAGCTAAAAATAGGAAATGGATAAATGCATGAACCGTTTCAGACAAGTATTAAATTTAAACTATTCTATGGCATCGATGACTACAATGCAATTATTATTATAGCCCGAGTTCATGAAGTGTAAATATTGATACTACTAGCAGTTATTTAAATTTCCTTACCAAAATAAATCACATCACTGTTAAACAAACTGGATCCACATTGTAGTGATGTGCATTCTAAGTCCGAAATAAATCTCACCACTGAAGTAAAATTTAAATTACTATTGGTACTAGATATACTGCTAATGTTGAATCTATTAGAATCTCCAAACACAGCTTCCAGTCTACCCATGTTATATGCATACTGAGTCTCTGTACTTCCATTGAATCTCCATTCCAATACATTATTAGTCGTATTTATGGAGCAGCTGTCAACTTGTATATGTAAAGGAATATTTGTCCCTCTGCATACAAAAATATTATCTGCCAAATTTGTAGTTTGCATTATCTCATAGTAGCTTTCATCTATATAATACAAAATCAGATATCAATTACAATAACTGCTAAAATATATAGTGATGATGCTTGCTAGAACAATGTATCTAGTGTTATTGTTAAACCTAAAGCCTGAGAGTGAAATATCTAGCCATATCACTCTGATGAGTGTAGTAAGTGGTTTATTCCATACTAAATATCTTCACTGAAGTAGTTTTTTTTGTAACTCATGGTGTAAAGTTGGCAATGAAAACTCACTAGGGGCTCCCACAACCCAAGCTGATATTATAGCAGCTGCTCTAACCTGGCTGGGTAGGCTCCACTAGAGTAAAGGTATTAATTAAATCAAGAAGTAATTTGACATGCGATTCTAAAATGACCTAAACTAACCTATGCTGATAATCTTGCCATAAAAAAGTGAGCTGTGTATGCTTAATAATATCTTCAAATTTTTACTTTGGTCCTCTGCTAAACTTTTGCAATAAAGCTACTCACCTCACAGCTGTAAAAACCCAGAAAACTTGTAAGCCAGGCCTGGTTGCTATAACTACTCTGACAATGAGCTTTCCAATACAGCCATGAGATAACCCTATGTGATATCATGAGTTATCTCAAGGGGTCACATACCTAAAAATATCATTGTGAAGATATCTAGGGTGGAATAAATAAATAATAACTGTGGCAAAGAAGTGCAGCTTGACAAAGACTTAACAATTGTTTCAAGAAGAGAGTAGCTATAAACTTTTTGGTTAAAACAAGTTACACAAGGCAGTGCAAGGATTCTCCGTGCTCGTTAATTGAAAAATACTGGAACTGTGAATGTTTTACCTAACTTACGTAATTAGAAACCCGGGCGAAAATTTTTGACGTACGTATACATACATATGTATATATATCTAAAATCTCAATTGAACACGACTGATAGTCAGCTTCGCTCGCTGAAATTATGTAGTTTTTAGGCTCACTCGCCATTTTGTGCTCAAGCACATCACTAGTATACAGTTGTAGTATTATCATCCACAAAGAGACGTGTTAACAATTCGAACTTTTCACTACTAATGATACTAGCTAAAGCTCAATAACTGACAATCTCTGATGATTCAAGGTTCAGACAGAGCACATGGCTTGTTCAGCTTCTAGTTACTGAATTCTGAGCTTCCAAAAACTATAAGAAACAATTTGGCAGATAAACACTCAAATGTAACTATTGCTGTAATGGTTGCAAAAAAATTGTTAAAAGACAAATGAGTAGTGTACTTGTTCCAATTATGTTATTAGAGGAAATCAGAGCAGCGTATAAACAAAATAAATGAGAATAGAAAATTAATTGTTTTTTTAAATGAATAATTCAGGGTGGTCTAATGTAAAAAAATTTCGCTTTCGATAGTCAAAGAGTTTACATACATATTATTTGCTTACACTCCATATGAACTATGTGGTGCTCACTAAATTAACATTATATATATTGAACAGAGTAGAACAAAAAGTAGATATTATTACAGTCAAATTTTATTTATTCGGGCAGTGTGGAAACCAATTGTCTCTCGCAAGTTAATTATTTATAGTTATTTCTTAGTTTTTTGCTGGACCATCATTCACCACTTACTTTCAACTCGCAGCTTGAACGGAATTATTTTTTGGCTAATAGTATCTTGGGATCCACACCAGATTTTAGTTATGTTTAATTCAATAGTTTTCAGTATGTCAAAAGCCAATGTTGTATTAAAATTAGTTAACGAATTTCCATTCATAATTTCACGAGTTACTCCAGTATAGTAATCTGTTACACCGTCTAATGTAATTTCATTGTATGGCGGATTAGGTTCGGCATTTCCTCCATCATTTCTTGCAAATCTCGTTTCTGATCCATTAGGAAACTCAGCAAACCAAAACAAGTTTCCCTGTATAGGACCTGTGATGCATGAAATCAGTTCCACACACTTTCCCTGGCCACCATCTTGGGTAGATCTTGATATGATGTCAATTGAAGCTAAAGAGTAACAATATATATCATTTCACAATTTCTTTCTCAGCCTTCTTTTAATCATTAGATGTATTCACTCTCTTTCACAGGCTTTTTCAACATTACAGAATTAAAATTATTTGGTCGCCACAGGGAATCGAATTCAGAACCGCTTGTATAGCGCAGAAGCGCTCTGCCACTGAGCTACGGCTTAAGGGGTACTGCAATACTACAGTCTAACTCTCAACAGACCAATGAAATTTCTCTTTTTTAAAAGGATCTTATTATTCGTTGAATTTTTTCCTCATCTAATTTATCACTTCACAATTTCTTTCTCAGCCTTCTTTTACTCAATAGAAATTGAAAAAAACAACAACGAATAATAGGAATCTTTGAAAAAAGAGAAATTAAAAGAGTAAAAGAAGGCTGAGAAAGAAATTGTGAAGTGATAAATTAGATAAGGAAAAAATTCAATGAATAATAGAGAATATTTGAAAAAAGAGAAATTTTGTTGGTCGGTTGAGAGTGAGACTCTAACATAGCAGTACCCCTTAACAGTATAAATACAGAATTAGAGTGTTTGTTCGCCGGGTGGTTGTCGTTTAGCTCAGTGGCAGAGTGCTTGTGCACTAAAGTGGTTCTGGGTTCAATTCCCAGTGGCAACCAAATATTTTTAATTCTGTATTGTTAAAAAAACCTGTGAAAAAAAGAGAATATATCTAATATATATCATACATAATCGAAATAAAATAATTAGTTTATCTTATGATATCATTACTTATGTATGGAGTAGAGGCAATTAACTTATCTTCCTAATAATCACAATAAAGGGAAGTGTCAAATGCATTATTGTAATGTGTTTATAGCTATTATATTATATAGTTGTGTGTATACACTACAAATAATATGAAACTAATAAAACACAATAATATGAAACTAATAAAAGTCCCAATTATCATTAGTACTGATTATATTTGAGCCAAGTTCCAATACAAATTTGGTATGGTGATGAGCTTAACATTATCTTATTGTATAATTAAAGTCATAGTTTATTTTCTTTTTTGCTTTAATGCTCATAGACTGAGCTAAGGCTAAATCTTTGGACACTTAAACTATCAACTGTGGCATATTGTTTGCAAACATTTCAACAGAATCTTCCAAGAAGGATGGAGAAGACTGTTAGGTCTGTTGTTTCTTTATTTGTTCATTCTCTGAATTGTGCAGGTTGAACACAATATAGAACTTTACAAATCTTAGTGGAAATATATTTATAAGCCTTCTAACCATATGAACTTGAAACAGATTGATTAAAGTACAGGCTGACTTACACACTAGCCGTGTTGTTGCCAAAGCTATCTAGAATCTGCCTAGATTATCCAAGTTCAGCATAAAAGTCTACAAGTTAACAGCTAGCTAGTCCCATAAAATCACTCACTCTCGATTAGAACTTACCCTCAACTGTAAAAGCAAACACTACTGTAAAGTATACCGAAGGTAATAGCAGAATCATGCCGACTTCGAGTAACTTAGCGAGCAGAGGTGATTAATAAACAGACCCAGAAAAAAAATGCTGCGTCAGGGTATAGTAAACAAGGGTATTCCCCATGTACTTCGTCCTCAACGCGGAGTGCAGAGGTTAATACCGCAATAGTAATGTTTGCCAGTATTCATTGCGGAAGTGGTTTAGACAAACTGCACTTTTATGTATACATGCCATGAATATCATTAAATATGGTTAGAACCATTGAAAAGTAGTCTGGCGTGCCGACCCTTTACCAATATGTGGTTAGAAAAAGTGCTGTGCTGTGTATACAGTCACTTGTATAATTATACTCACATCCCTTCATTCTATGTCACTTAGTAATATTTGTTTAATGCTTAATGAAATTGCAGATGGAATGTCAAATTATTGATTGCAATTAAATAAATTGTTTATGTATATTATTATATCTAAAGTTTATGAAGCTAAATCTTGTGCTACAATTCATATGTGTATGTGTTCTGGTCTTTTTATGAATTTGCATAATCTATTTGATTGTGTTGCACATTCTATAAATTCATAGATTGGGTGACAATCTATAGATTCAGGGCCGTAGGCAGACTTTTCATAAGGGGGGTTACAATCTGACCACACCCAAACCACACCTCTTAATTAACTAACATCAAGAAATTTGACATAAAGACAAACCATTATATTAAAACTAAATAGCACAGCGAGTAGATTTTAGCAAAACATCTGATCTCTGAAGAAAGCTAGAAGGAACTACAATGTTTTCAGATTCATCCGATGGAAATTGGATTGGTACCTCTTTTAACTCATGATCTAAACATAATGAATGATATATAGTACAATCTTTACTTTTCAATGTCTAGCTCATGATAATATGCTCACCAACTCCTTCCACAGCTAACTTTTTCTTAAAAAACAATCGAATATCTTTGGATTGGCACTGCCTTTTCATTGTCAAGTTACCTCAACCTCACAATCAACAAACTTCTATGAATATCATTAATTTGAAAGGGGGTTACATGTAACCCCCTGAACCCTCCCTGGCTACGGCCTTGAGATTGGCACAGAATCTACAAATAGGGTAGAAGTCAGTGTCCACTGGTTAAAATGGAGAGTTATGCTAAGATTGAATATACTTGCCTGGAGTCTTCTTCCACTCTGATTTAAGGAAACAATTATGAAAAAATTGGTATTGTTTGTCTGGGAGTCTGGCAAAAATGCTTAAATTCATGCCATAGTTGGAAACTGCTACGTATGTCACTTGGTTATTAGTATTACTGAGTCACTTTATTTATGCTGATATGACTAACACAAATCTAATTTCAAAACAGTTCTCAGAAAGTAGTTCAATAGAATTGAAGTGCCAGACACATCTCTATGGAACGTGTTAGCAATATAAAAAAAGGAATTGTGAAGGCTTGATAGATATGCACGTCAAAATGAATAGAGCAGGTTTTGGTGACAGTTATTTGCTAAACCTTGACATATAAAAGATTGTGAGTGACAGGAGATGTGAGGGAATTTATTGTGATGATAAAGAATATAGACAGCATATAAATAGATACCGGTATGATTATTCATAAATGTAGTGGAAGACATCACTACTTTTGGTAGCATTTAATCATACTAAGACTTCTTTACAGACGATTAATTTCAAGTAATTGCAATTTTCAACTTATGAACGAATGAATATGTAAATTTTGGCATAGCTTGAAAGGTATAATCTTGAACATAATAGAACTGTGAACACTGCCTGAAAAGAGTCCATTGACAACCATAACAAAATCCATAAACTGAGTTGACAAAAAATTGACAAGGTTGCAGAGGTTATCAAGCTAGTTATGAACTGATTATACACTAATTTACAATTTTGTTATGGTTGTCTATGTCTGATCATGCCACAAATCCAAGTGAAATTCTGAAATTCTGATTATTGACAATATCACCAAAGGTTATTGCACAATTTGCATGAATATGGTATGTTGTCACTGTTCATAGGGGGTATTACCTACAACTGAGAATTGAGGTGGCTAAGGCCCCACTATCTCTACAATAGGAGGCTTCAGTCTCCTGCCCAACTATTCAATATAATATAATATTATAGAATAAATATATATATATATATTTATTCCACCCTAGATATCTTCACAATGATATTTTTATGTAAGTGACCCATGAAATTACTCACCATATTTCACTCTTGTTATTTTATGTTGTATTATGCAAGCTCGTTACCATAGTCAAGTTCAACACTTTTCCCAGTTTCTACAGCTACCTTACACAGATGTAGCCTGGTCAGAGCAGCCACTAAAACAACAGCTGGGGGGGGGGGGGGGGGGGGGGGGGGAGGAATCCCTACAGCCAACTTGATATGTGTGAGATAAGGTCCTAGTACAAACTGCAATAGTGAAGATATCTAGGGTAGAATAAACCACTTATTCTACTTATCAGAGTGATGTGGCAGGATATTTCACTCTTAGGCTTTATTTTCACTCCTCTCTGGCTCATTAAAATAAATTAGCCTGCTCATGAAAAATTCTGCCATATACACTCTGACTCATGTAATAAGTACTACATAAATATTATTGTTTATTCCAGGCTAGATTACCTTCCTCTGTGAAGCCTACTCTACCAGGTTAGAGCATCTGCTAAAATATCAGCTGGGGGTGTGGGAGCCCCTAGAGAGTTTTACAGCCAACTTGACTACAACAGTTACCAAACCTAATACAAACTACTTAGTATAGAAGATATCTATATAAGCATAGAATAATCCACTAATTACACTTGTATGTTTTACCTCTCATTGTTAGGTTTTAAATTCACTCTAACCATTTGCCTGTGAACTTTTCACCGACAGATTTTGTAATAATTGTCAATGAACTCTTATAGGTCTTTGTAATTTTTTAAGCACATAATGCATATTATATAAATGCAAACGTAAAACATTATATAAAATTATATATAAATTAAAATTCTAGCAACTTATAGTTGTCAAAAAAAAAAGTGAATCAAAATCCGAATAAATTTATGAAGAATTCTAATTGCACAATCACTGCAGAGAAGATGATAGATGAATGAAAATAAGTAAGCAAAAATGAAATGCCAATAAAACTTTGTTCACTTATCACTTTACTTTGATTAACTTTTTTCATATTTATTTAAATAATTAATTAATAGAGCTGATTGACTGATTGATAGATTGACTGTTTCTGCTATGTACTTGTTACATAGAAAGTTTAGGCACAAGTAGCTAGTAAGGTAATATAATGAAACTCAATAACAATTTTATGCAAACGGTAAGAGAAAAATTGCATTAGTTCCAACTTTCATAGTAAATATTACCATTATAATAATTAACACTGTTTCACAACTAAAAATATTAAACATGTAAACTAAGATCTATGAGTAGTGACTTCTGTTCAGATTGTCAAGCCTGTGTTGGAGTAGAATAAGAAAATATCTTAGCTCATAGTAATCAAGAATTCTCCAAATATTTTCTTCAATTAATCGTATTTTAGACTACACTCATACATATAAGTTAGACAGAGGCACCGAGGAAATTACCGGATTTAGGAATCCCGAAGGCCCTGAGCTGTAGCATCCCGAGCGAAGCGAGGGTGCTACTAGGGGCCTGAGGCGTTTCCTAAATTCGGTAGTTTTCTTGGTGCCTCTGTCTAACTGATTTAGTCACTAAAAAAAAAAGAAGCTAGGCTAGGTGATACAGCCGTTCCACCACTTCTCATGCTAACTTGATTAATGGAAGACAATATGGACTCATTCCTGGACTTTTTATTACCAGAAATTATGGACCTTTTAAACGAGGAAACGTCTGATAGCGAACAAACCTTAGTTACTGGTCAAGTAGACCCAGCTATTCAGCAAGAGCAACTCACGGAACATTCTGTTCACGGCTATAACTTGGAGCCTCCAACAAAGCAACAAAAGAGAACATTTGCTCCCAGGAAAAACGAGGATAAGGTTATGAAGGCCAAGCTTAGTGCTATACCTTCTAAGACCATGGCTGACAAAAAATATGGTGTCAATGTATGGCAACAATGGTGTGCACACATTTCTACTGAGTGGAAAAGAAGTTACCTCGGAAGTTACACCCCTGAAAGAAATATCTACCCAAGTAAGAAAACAAAACGGAGAGGAATTTCCTCCAAATTCATTTCTTCATCTTGTGGCTGGCATACAACGATACATCAGGATTGAAGGGAGACCGTCCATTGACTTTTTAAAGGACAGTCAGTTCTCAGAATTTCGAATGTCATTAGCTGTTGTAACTTATTTAATCAGTTGTAGATACTCATCACTTTATTTTAATATCATCAGTATTTTAAAGATAAAAATATTTCTTTGTTATATCCCTAAAATTTTGAATTATACAAATGTGTCAGAAATGTCAAGTAGCTATTCCAAACAATAGAGAAGGTGGAGTGAGCTATGGTACTAAATGTCACAAGCTAGGGTTCTAAATGCCACAGGGGAGGATAATAAATGCCTACAGGAAGGACCCCGCCAATGATTTTGGCGAGTTTAAGTGTCTGTGAAAAATCAAGAACCTACGGCGTAATTGAAAATTTTTGGAGCTAGTGACTAAATGTATATAGTAGGGCAGATTTGAGAAATAATGAGAATGAATAGGAAAAAAGCAATAATTATTAGCTATGTTTTTATGTTCTAAACATTTTCTTTATGCCTAGTAGCTAGCTAATACTTCTACTAAATGTATCACATATAATGTAATTAATATTCTGACTGCTGTTCAGGCTTGCTAAAACATACTAATTATCACCTTTATAACTGTAACATTTGATACAGTAAATGAAGCACAAATGTGTGAAACTACTATACACTAGTTAGTTATAAAAAATCTGAGATCAATAGAATATTTTATTGGTTATTCTAATTGGGAATCATGGATCAATATAGTTATAGAGCAATTAAAATGGAACATTTTAACAATGTCTCGGTAGCTATATAAGATAATCTAAACAGGTCAGAAACACTTACCGGTTATATATATATACTTTCAACACAAAACTCCACTTTTAGCAATTCCGTTCTTCCAAGATGCATAAAACAAATTACTGCATACTGCATGAATTTAATTATTAGTTCACATGATTATGGCATGACGATAGGGGGCATTACCCATAAAAGCTAGTTCCTATGCATAGCTGAAAATTTCATGTTTTGTCAAGAATCATGCCGAAATTCAGAAAAATGAAAAGGAACAGTTAGCTATTTGTCAGTAATCTAGTTCCAAAATTAGAGGATGACTGACAGACAGACGAACACAAGATGACCTATAAACCTCTTGTGCAAGCAAGCTGATGATTACAATCATTATCGGTTATCCATATTAAGTCAACTTTTCAAAACAATTGTGCACCAATTTAGAGAGAAAGCAAGATATTGACAGATTGACTAACTCTGAATTACTAATAATATGGTTGTGCAAAATTAAATGTTAAATGACTGCACTAAATGAATGTTTCATATTGTCATGGTCGAAAGCATTGATAATGTTAAACGTATTCTCTTTCTTTCACATCTTTTTTTATCAATACATAAAAAGCCTGTGAAAGAGAGAGAGAGTAGAAGAAGAGTGAGAAAGAAATTGTGAAATTAATAATCTTGTAACATGTCTCATCTGAAAGTACCTTGCCAGTTGATATGTTAGTTGTATCAAAGTGTATTGCTTCTTTTACTCTATTCACATCCTCTTGAGTTTTTTCTCCAATTCTATGTGATTAAACGCAGTATTATTCATGCTTCACTTTCCTTTCTAGAATAAAAATTGCAGTATATGTGCATGTACATCACAATCTAATACGTTGCAAACAGCTTTAAAGCAATATAGATTTGTGGCATATAGCCAATTGGATAAATGGTGGTACTCTAGTTAGGGATAAGTGTGGGAGTTTTATCTAGTTGCACTCTCTTATGTTCAGTTTAACAACAACAAGAACAAAAAAATACTTTCTCATGAGATGGAATAAGTAACATTTTACTTGTGTTTGAAAATCACCAGAACCTATATCAACTGTGATAGGCTAAAGACACTAGAGGTATCTGAGCTACTGGCTTCACTATCATACATTCACTAATGCTAGTGCTGGCTGTATCAGTTGATAACAACTTATGTTATTGCTTCTATAGCACCAGAAGAGTTGTTCTCAACATGATAATATTATTACACAAACCACACCCAATCCAATAAAAAACCTAACACCCACCATCTTATCCAAACTCTTCTGTATATACCTACCTCCATCTCCTGCTTCTCTGCCAGATGACCTAGTTGCACCAGCTTCTTGTTGTCAAGGCAGCAATATCCTTTGCAAATGGCTGTGCTAGAGATCCAGACAAGTTGCTCCCACAGCATCTTAAGGCTGTGCTACTATAAAAATTAGTTCTTTTTTCTTGGTGCATCACTCATGGCACTAGAGGAGAAGTCAGAGGGGATCACACCTATTGCAGTAGGATGCAATCTAAGATGTGATGGTTGTCGAAGTGGCAGGTTATAATGGTTATTGATGATATGGTTATCCTTTTTGCCTCACAACAATTGTTGGAGTAAAAAAAAAAAGAGCAGATGTAGAGGTGCATGTTGCCAGATATTATTTGAAGAATATGGACCTAGCTAAATCTGCTGTCAGTGAGGTTTGACTAAAAAAATGTTGTAGTCTATTTGAAAATATCACATGCAACAGGCTGTGCACTTGCTAAACTCACTAATCAGTGCTGATCCGCTGGTCCAGCTATGACTGGAAAACTTTTTCCAAAAGTGTCCTTTTGTTAATAATGAAATTCTATTCTAAACTGTTAATCTGTTATAATAATTCACAATTCACTCAGGCTTTTTGCTCATTTTATAGACTGTCTCCAGAATGTATTAGTCAGATATGCAAATCTGAAATTAAAAAATGAAACTGATATCTGCAAATTTAATCAAACACTGTGTAAATATAAAAATAATCATCATATTTTTTCTAAACTCTAGCTATTGACTATAAGTGATTTCTCTCTTGCAGAGGGGGTTGGGTGGATTAGGTTAGCTAGGTACTCCACTACTACTCAGCTAGGTCTACATAATCGTTTAGAAAAAAGGGCAGCTATACCAGATAACAGGCACAGTCTAATGTTTCCAGCTGGCCTGATATTGCACAACTGACCTAATATTGCACATCTAAAATATAAAGCAATAACTGTGTTATAATTAGTGTAGTTAAAGGGTATTATCAAAATACCTTTCTAGATACTTGTTTTGGGGCAAACACTGTATAGAAAGCAACATCTTGAACTTAAGATACCACTAAATTGTTTATGTGATTATAATGAGATGTAGTCTATAAATTTATTATTGAATTATATTTAGTAAAATGTTGTTTCCAGTGTAGTTCAGAAACATTAGGACATAGTAGAGCTTTTTTTTTTTATATAATTAATTTTGCATATATTTTAAATGTAAAGCCTTATAGCTGAAAAAGTACATGAATCACTGATAATATTTAACTTTAAATATACTGTGTAAATGACTTTTAAACCTCCAAAGTATAAGCAAAATGTATTGCACAAATTCTCTGAAGATATCTAAAGGAAAAAAAACACACACACTTTTAAGGTTACAATTTCTTATTATAATCTCTATCTCAATAAAATAGAATTTACCAGCACGGAAATCCTATAAGACACTTTTATGAGTATGTGTATTCTAAATAATTATTGTGTGTAAGGTGCATGTGTATGTGTGGATGTACGTCACACACGTATTATTATATACAAATATCCCTGATTCTCAATTTGAAACCACATAGTGTCTCACTCAATTTGCTTGTGTGTCAACTAGTGATGTGTATGAGCACAAATGGCGAGCAAACCTGTCTAGTTAAGTTACAATATTGTTATATTATTAATTTTAACTTCTAACACTCCAGCTTCTAAGAAACAGTCAATTAAAAAAAATGTATATACAATATAGGTGTTTCAATGTCATAGTAACCACTCACTATAACTGTTTGACTTAAAATACAAAACAAAAGAAAACAACATCAGGAAATTCTAATGGCTTACCGCCCAAATTTGATCCTATTAACCCATATTAAGACATGCTTACTGCCGTAGTAGCTAGCTGCATAAAGGCAGCTAATATATTATTTTATTTGTTACTAAAATGTTTACTTTGTGCAATCCTTCAGCTAAGCAGACGCTGTAACGCAAAACACTTTCACACACTTGTTCACTGAACATACCAACACAAAACTTACAATCATGGTTAGACTAGTGAACAATTGTTTCTTTAGCAGGAACAATACTGTTGCGTAGGATGTATTGTTATGACAAATAGCATATTAATTTACCACTAACGCTAATTTGAATAGAAAATGATAACTGCACACACAAAATAATTCATAGTAAACAATTCAATTTCCTTGGATGATACGTGTAACAATCAATATACCAGATCATTCTGTTTAATAAGTCTGGGACGGGGTAGAACACCAAACTAACTAAAAAACGCAGGGTCATAGTACAAAAATGACATACGAACGTCCAAACATGAACTAGTGGTGTGCTTGAGCACTAATATAGAGCAAGCCTGCCTAGTTAGGCTACATAAAATTACAGTATTGTTAGTACATAATTTATTTTATGCATTTTGACTACCTCAATTACCAGTAACTCTCAATCAAGCTCTCTTGACAAGCAATATTACAAGCAGCACACAGCAGCCAAAAAATCACAAAGTTTTGGGATTACATCTATTAAAGTGTTTTCAGTTCCATAGTAACCAGTTGCAGAAATTTTTTGTTTCTTAAAAAAAAAACAAGCATTTCGCAGGAATTATTATTACCATTTTTTGCCTAACTTATACTTGGTTAATGCTTTAGAATCAAAACAAAGTTGGGTCAAACATTAAAAACGTGTTTTTAGGAGAAAAGAACCCATGTGTGTTTGAGGGGCTTATGTACAATTCACAAAAATACTTCGAGAATGGCTCAGGCCACGAAGTGGCTGCCAGCTATTCTGGATTATACGAAGAAGGTGAAGTTGAACATATCAACGTGTTTGGCCAGTTTTCCTACTTGAACAGCTAATTATTTGTCGCTTAATTGGAATAATTTAACTTTACATACCGTCCGCCCCACCTATGGGCGTGGCCATCAACGGTATAAGACAATTCGTGCGCATGCTCTCGTCGGCCTTTCATTAGCTCGTCCCAGCTACCCTTCGGCATTAACCTGTACCCTTATTATATTTTATTATTTTTAATTTTTTTTTTTGCCTTGACCCTTGATTATTGCATGCCCCATCCAGGGAGGGTGGGCGGGACGTTGATATGTTCAACTTCACCTTCTTCATAAATCCAGAATGTGGCCTGAGCCATTCTAGAATTATATTTCAGAAGACTCAGTCTCACATATCAACGTGTTGTTTGTAGCTACCTCACTCCGAAGGCTTGCCTGCTGGTGACAGCACCGTTCTACCAAAGCGTGGGATCTGTTGTGACTTGTGATAGAGTTTCTCCTAAAAACACTTTTTTTATGAACTTATTTGAAACCAAATAACATAATTAAAATAATTTCACTTAATACAAGATGGTACATAATATCCATATACATAGTTATTTAAATCAGGTTTATAACTTCATTAAATAATTGTAGTTCTAATATTTAACAGGATTGATATTCATATACTATTGATATAGGATGGTTCAATCTTGTTATCTGTATTCTATCACATGGTTATCAATCATGTAAAGTATATATTGGAATTCACTTATCCAATGCATTGTCAAGGATTTCTGTTACTAGTTCTATCAATTCAACAATATATATTTTATTTTTGGATGTTGCTCAATTTAACATTGTCAGTGGTTGAGACTGAGGGAGAGTTTTCTCTAAGATTAGAAGAATTATTACAATTGTAGTTTGCACATATAACGTAACCATTACAGTTCACAGTTACCTCTAACACAGTTCAGTCTTTCACCTGTCTTTTCTATTTTTACTTTTAAGTTTGAACTTACAGTGATCTGAATTATCTAATGTATGTATTTATGTAGTTCGAGAAATTAATCATACAACTAACTTATTCTATATTATCTCAAGACTTTCATTTTGGATGATATTTACATTTATTTCATTTGGATATTCTATTTCAAGACTTTTTGCAAAAGGAAGGAGAGACAAAGGTAAGCAAAGGTAATATTGATCACTAATTATTCCTTACATTATTTGCAGGGGAAGATCTAACTCACTCACACTGTAAAGCATATAACAAGATATTTGTTATTGTGGAAGTCATTTCTTTTTTAATTACATTAACCATGTGGCTAGCTGCTGGTGTTGTAACTGGACACTAAGTTCTGGTAAGTAATCAAATCATGTCATATTATCTGTAGTGAACAAAGAATGAAAAATTAAAAATAAAGGAAAATATGAAATATTTACTTTTTCATTTAAAAAATTAAGAATTCTTTAAAGTGTTGAACTATTCATTATTAGAAAAAAATTCCTTATAGTACAAAGCTATATATTTTTAAGATACTAATTTTATAGTTGAGTCACGAATTTGGTAAATCTTTGTCACAGAATATTGTGGTCAGTCTTACATAATGAAAACAGATGCTTTATTGAAGGCTGCATCAGTAGTAACTGATGTCAATGTAGTAATTATCATTATTGGAGGACTCATCATCCTGCATTGCTTCAATACAGGTAGCTCTGACTGAACAATAGTACATTTATACATTTATATGTAGTAGTAACTTCATATGCATTTATTTTTATTGTATTCAGTTCAAAGTGATAATAAGAGGCCAACTATAAGGACTGAAATGACAAATATGAAGACCAATGAGCATATGCAATTCACCACAATAAGGAAAATTTGTCGCTTCATCAGGCGCATAGCATTTATTATGACATAAAGTAGTAGACAGTTGACTGACTATCAAATTATTATTAATACTTGTTGGACTTAATTGTAGCAAGGTGTCTTAGAAATTCTTAATCATGTGATATCACCATTACAATAATATATAGTTGTTACTCCACAACTTTGATTACATATGATAAAGTGGGGAAATAATAAGAAAGGTGTTGTTATACATATAGTGATGTCAGATGTCACACATATATGTGTATTCAGAGTAGTTCAATTACATTGTACGTTTCAGCAGACACATAGGGGATAAGGGAAGGAAGGGACTTTATGAGGGTTTTTTTTTCTGGTAAGGAGAGTAGAGTTACAAGTGAAACCAGTATATGTACATATATTTTATGTAATTTTGTATACAATCTTTCATTAACTTTTTGTTTTCCTGATTTTTTTTGGTTAAAATATCCCAAATTCTCTGAGCCCATCGTTTTGGTTTAGAGATTCCGAACTTTCTTAGTTTAATTAGTCAGTTTACTACAAATAGAACTCAATTTTGGCTATTTTGTGTTTGTCTCTCAAGAGACTCCTTAAAGAAGGTAGTTCATATACTTTTCCCATAGACAAATTTTAGATTATAATTAAAGTAAATATATATCTTTGTATACTATAGAAAAATTTTACTATAAATTTATGCTAATTTATATCTTCATTTAATAATAACATGATTCAAGGTGAATTGATTGCAATAAGGATTGCTCAGTTTTAGTTTTGTCATCCACTCCACTGGTAATTTTAGTTTAATCGAATTTGCTATAGTCAAAATAATTGAGATTTAGGTATATATTTATATCAGTTGCTGCAGTAACGGCCACGGATAAATTTTTTTATTCCTCTATTAATTTTCCTCTGTAGTTGTACTGTGCCAGCCCCATATGAGAAGGCATTACATCAAAACACATATACATCCGTAAGAACAGGTATAAATAACTTTGTGTGATCAAGTGTCCCATGAATGATATCATGAAAAGTTGTCATCATCACTGACTTTACAACAACAATGTGTAATGTATTAGTCACAGCAGGAGTGAGAGCCACCAAATAGATAAAAAATGAGGGATTAAACTTTCTGAAATGATTACAAAGTCTCAACTAACTTTGTAGTTGCTACTTAGTGGACATTGACAGTTCAGAAATTATTAACTATTCCACCCTTCTTTCAATATTATGCTTCCTTTAAATAAAGTCATCAATTCTAGAGACAATTTTTTACATTGTCATGGTGTTGACCATACTGCACCTGTTAACCTGGTAATAATGGTTGAGGCCTGAGGTGTTTCACCTTTCTTTCATTATTATGTTTCCTTTAAATAAAAGGTCATCAATTCTAGCAACCATTGTGCCCCACCTACCCCAAAACTTATACTCAAGTGCAATACCTAATCACTGCCCAAGCTAAATTCACCTATTGAACTAAAAATTTGAACTTAGATTAAACATGTCTGTAGATTGGTGGAGGCTAAGAAGTTCTTGAGCCCCCCTCCCCATAATTTTGGCAAAAGAAAGACTGTAAGACTAAGCAAATAAAAAAGTGTGGCTTAAAATTGTTTAATTTTCCATGTATTTGCAGATGTAGCTCTTGAAGATACTATTTGAAAAACTGGAAAACTTAATACATTGAATTATAATACTAGCAGAGGACCATTCTTTACTATATTTTGTCCAGTAAAGTCCTATCTATAATGTCAGAGTTGTTTTGTCCAAGTCTAGAGATAAATACTTGAAATATGATCATAAATTATAAGTGTGGGTGGTGACTTTATTTAAGCCCCTCTTTCCAGAGTACTTGTCTATGCCCATGTGAAGTCATTTAAGCCTTAAGAAAATTTTATAATTGTTTTCTAGCTTCCTTTGCTATAAAAAAAAATTATAATTAAATAGAAAAGTATGAAAATAATACTTCATTGAACAGTGTAATGCAGGTCCGATGCCAGTATTCCTTATTTCTTAATTACTACAGTTATGAATGCACTTCCTTTCAACAACTCAGTAAAACTGTTTAGTTATTACAGATGTAATTATACTATATTTTATCTTTCTGAAGCTGGTGATACTTTTTTAAAATATTTATCTGTGTTTGACATTATTAGTTTAAAACCTGATCTTTGTCAGCAAGGGAACATTGGGCTAGCTGCAACTAGTTAGTGCCAAGGAAAGAAACCTTGAGTGGAAGAGCTAGAGTAAGATTTGGCCAACTTCCCCCTCACAGCCTAATTTTTGAACTCCAAAAAGTTGATCTATATCAGTTCACAATGATTATACAAGTAGTGACGGAAGACTGGACACACGATTCATTATAGTCAATAACACTGAAAGAAATGTGATTAAAACATCATTATAGAACAAAAAATATTATAGTATATAACCATAATGTAGACTTTGGTTTTGACAATAACTTTAGGAGCTAAAATGAAACCATTCCAGACACTCTGTATTATCACACCCTATCATTTGGTCTTCTTTATCTTCATGACAATAGCAATACTGGTATGCTACCACAAGTTCTTCTCTATCCGCTGAAATGGTTAACTTGTGGTATATGTTTTGCCAAAATGAGTTGTTTGGTTATATCCTCTCTATATGAATGACCTTTTTGTACAAACTACAAAGTTACAATAATGTTCTCTGTGTGCAAAACAACTGGCATTGAACCTAAACACGTGTACAAATAGAAACAGTATATCAATTATGTAATTGTATATTTTTCAGTGACCAATTACCTGATAATAACATGCATGGTCATGCTTTAAATTATATTCTTCCTTAGTATCTGCAAGACAAAATGTTGACTGCTTGGTAGCCTTCATCAAGCATGCTATCTTTGTGGTAGTAAGGGCACTGCATTTAAACCATGTGGATTATGATATATATTTTTGTCATGGAGTCCCTAATTTGTACACCAGCTTCTATAGCCCATAGTAATGCAGCAACAGGAGAAGAACTTTCCCCAAATCCTGCCATACAGTCACAATTGCATGCAATAAATTTTTCCCTCTGGTTTATCCCAAAGAGTTAAATGGGAATATTCACCTAATACACGCAAGTATTAAATTCAACCATAACTGCTATTAAATCCCTTACCTTTGCAACCATGATCACTTTCTTAGAGACATCCAGGTTTGTTATACATTTCACCAGTTTATATCTCACCCAGCCAGCAAGGAAGCTTCTGTATAACTCCATACTTTTATAATAAGTCATCACCAATATAAATGCTTGGAGTAAGGAGGAGAAACATGCCCACGTGAATATGGGTTGTACTAGGCCAAAGATCAACGTTATCATCCCAAAACTTTTCTGTCAGTTTCATATGGGTCCAAGTGTTCTATCAGATTTATTTTTTCCTTATATCTACTTCTAGCTACCTCATCTTTCAATGACAAAAGTAACCTCCAAGCAAGACTTTTTTCCTACTACTCCTTCTAGTGCACCAACATGGCGAACCCAACGCGTGCCAAAAATTAACCTCACCTAGTGCAAGGGGTCTATACTTGTCTACACTCATGCTATATCACATATTTAGTAATTACTATGGACAAATAGAACAACATAAGTATTCTAAGGTAGTTGTGTCATAACTAAAAATAGCCAGACCCTACGAGATAGACAGTAGTGTTCTTTAATTTCACCAGCCTAACTCAGTTGACATTGTGTGATTGCTGTCAGGATCAGTAGTAGGATAAATTGGAAATGTGTGAGTCCGACAGTAATTCTACTACATTTTTCAACACCGAATAAGCTTACTTTCTACATGAAGACAAGTATATTATACAACACTCATATTGAAACTAGTTAACCATCATCACATGCATCATAAAGAGTGAACACTGTAGAAAAAAACACAACTTTGATCTTGTTTTCATAGCATATACACTGTTTGCACAGTGCTTACTTAAGCTAAAGCATTCATGTACGTACATTTGAAAGAAATATGTGTAATGTATATTAAAATATTAAAATAAAAATATTGTGTTTACTCTTTTGACATTGTAGCTATATGTTATACATATATATAATTATATAATAATTAAATATATATAATTATTATATATATTATATATTATGTATATATCATATATTGAGTTTTGAGATAAAAACTATTAGGAGAATGTATGTACTAGTATAATGACATACAGTATCATACTAGGAGGTAAAACATTGGGGATTTCCTAAGCCTTCATGTGTGCTTGCTGAAATTAGCTATTGTTAGTATTAAAGACAACCCTGGTAAGAAGAGAGGCATTAGATGTCTCATAGTGTCTCATACTTGCATGCAACTATAAATTATTGCTTTGAATGTTAACTTTGGGCCATAACAATTGTGGTGGAATACCCACCACATCCAATTGAATAATAAGTTTACTTTGTTCATTCACCCCATGTGAATTGTTATACTGATGAACACTTATTCATTAGTTAAATAAACATTCATACACTAAAATACACATTCTCATGCACTGAATACAATTTCACATTCATCTCCATTCATGCTGTCATGTTATCTCATTCCCTTATCTCTCAATAAATACTTTTGTCTGTTCCTTTTCTGTTGAGAGTTCTACCTGGGTCATATGATTAAGCTTAAATTAGATCTGAGCTAACTTTGCTGGGGCATTAATTCTTAGGTTTGATAGCCTAGCTCTGTGATTGGTGAAGTATAGAGCGTGGTCAAATCAGGAAGACCCAGCAGACTCCTGGTGGCAGCGAAAATACTAGTCACTCGAGCTGCATCAAAGAAAATTCCAACTTAGTTCTACCACACGTGCATGCAACTATAAATTATTACTTTGAACTTGGGCCATAAAAATATTAAGTAATTTTCTAGTATCACCTCATGTTTTGCTCCATAATAATGTCCCATATACAGGACTTGCTAGCAACAAGTCAAAAATTAAGCTGTATTCACAGGGAATACTACACATATTATATTTTTAAATGCTGCAATGTAAACTACATAAATTTTGCCTTGGACGATAGTTTATGTACTAAATAAATGGTTGAGAATGAAAAAAAAACTTAAGGAATTATTTAAAAAAATGTTAAGGGTGGACAAGGTAAGCTTGGTACATTTGGATATTAGTCCAAACTTTATCACATGCTTACAAATTGTTTAGAACAATTTCTGTAAGCTTCAATTAAGTATTATACTAGACTAAAGTTAAGCTTCTTATACATACTGATGCTCATAGTTATAAGAAAATATTAATTTTTTTATATATTCCAAATTAAAACTTAATTGACCAAAAAACAGTATTACCTTCAATTTGTTACCCATAATAATACTTCAAAAACACCTAATAAATTAATTTTGGTGTCTTAAATCAGTTGAATAACAGTAAAAATGGTAAGTTAATTTACTGCCCAGACTGTGCCAAGCTTCCCCAATTCAGAAAAAAACATTCAAAAAGTATTGCAACTGCAGGGACTAGCATATGATGGATAACATTATTATTATTTACATGCTTCTTAGGTTTCACTACATATACTGTAATGTCATTATAATCTTCCTTAAAATGTTTTCAAAATTGTATTTAAAATTACACGCACAACATTCACATATGAACTGTTTTTTCTGAATGAATTAATAATGGGGGACAATCAAAATTCAGTCTAATGAAATTACAGAGTCACAAATTATTATTTAGCGCATAACACACATTGACAATTTTGTCCAATAAAGAATAGGAATCATCAGGTGATAGCTACAAGAAAGTCAATAGGGTGAGTGTCACCCAAGATGCTAAATTTCTTCCTTATATTTCCAATAACTCTCTCGACATGGATTCTAACATTTGCTATTTGCCTTGGTTTGTTCAACCTCTATTCCAGAGAGTTGTGATTTTGTTCTGGTAATTGCTGGCATTTCAAGGGTGGAACTGTAAGTACCCAATGTGTCACGAATGTCAAATCCTCTGTCAGCCAGTATCAGATCGCCAGGAACAAGATTAGTCAAAAACAAACTGTTTTCAGTGATGTGTTTATCACTAGTTCTACCACCCCAACCTGTTGAAATATAACTTACACTGCCCTGGGGTGTAATTCCAATTAAAGATTTCACAGTGTTGTGGTGCTTGTACTGAGAATAAGTCTGGGCACATGCAAGGAGGCAAGACAGTCAATAATGACAACGCAATTCGGATCATGTTTTCTGAATAGTATAGGCATAGATTTCTTCAATATATCTCTGTCAGGCCATTTAATTAGCGGCTTCAATTTAGAAAAGAGAACCCCGATGACATACTCAAAAACTATGCTTACACTTGACTGATGAATTAGAAATTTATAGCCTAAGTCTTGCCAACTGAGGCTCAAACGAAGTCTCATCAGAGTAAGTAGTAACTGCTGGAATTTAGTGAGTGATGAGTGGTCCTTGAGGTAAGGCTCAACATACGTAAGTAATGCCGAAACACTTTCATTGACCCAAGCCCAATATATACTTTCCCATCATCATCCTTTAAAAACTCCTCCGTCAGTAAAAGGGACCGACATTCAGTCTTGAGATGATTAATCACTTCCATTTTCCGTGTGTTCTCATGCTGCAGTTAACACTTGCTCTTCTAATCCCTTCATTTTCTTTGCCACATTGTCTAAATCTTGAGCTGATACTTCGGTTTGTGCTTCAATCCCCGGGACGTTTTCTTGTGATGGCTCTTGATCCTCAGTCTCTACTGATGTATTACAATACGAAGCTTGGTGGGTCTCTGAACGCCTTCTCTTTCACATTGATCTATCTTTAGCTCTAAAATACCTGGAAGTTGAGCCAGCACACTCATCAGTATTGTCAATGTAGGAGCCCAGTCAGGATTAGCTTTGTCAAATAATGGAGCAGGAGAGCCAGATTGTGAGCAAATTTTAACATTAGGGTATTTTTCTGGTGTAAGGTCTTTTGTATTGATTTTTTGTTGCCTCTCAGAACCAAGCTGTTGTACTTGAGTTCCTTGATGAGTTATAACTGCCAGTAGTCTGAAAAACCTCACCTTCTCTCCTCTATCACTATGATTATGACAGCTGACAACAGCACAAATTACCATCTCCTCAACCAGGACAGTGGGTTTTCCAGCTACAAACAGAAAGACTCGAGGTGCACCAATACGGCGGCGCGTAGGCGGCCCGAGATTTGACCACGCCTACTGCAAGGGGTCTATACATGTACTTATCAAAAAAGGCCTTAATTTAAACAATAACATACTTCGCTATAACCATAAGCAGATCAACAAATAGAACGTCTGTAGCTCCGCCTATTTAACGTGACACAGTGGTAGCGATCATCGTTGGACGAGCTTTGGAAACTCAATAAACAGAATCGAGAACCATCTTCACTTTGCGTACCTCTTTTCGCCGTCACGTCAACTACCCAGGGTTGAAGTACCGTAAAACGTAAGAAGTGTGTGTATATTTTTATATAGATAGCAACTTTGAAACAATAATTGGTAGTAAGACAGTCAGGCAGAGGCTACTGGGGTACCTGTGAGATACAAAGGCATTGAAGCTTTAAGAGTGTAAATATCACCCACTAGACTATGGGAGACATAACCTGATTCTGTGAGGGTGTGTATAAGAATAGGAGTCTTTGTTTCTATCAGAGTGCTTATTTCTATAATTTATCGAAACTTCTGGTATTTATTCATGGAATGTTTACCTCAATTCTATATTTTACCTTTTTCTGAGACAGTGTCTTTAAATAACTTTTTCTGTTTTTGTTTATATGTTATCGACACACAACAGACTCAAAGCTTGTATATAACTTTAGTTGCAATAGAATATGTTTGGGTATCGTATGCATGGAAAAGTTTTTACATTACGTATGTGAACATGTGTATAAACATGGTGTTTAAGTCAGCATCATCATAATAATGATTATCTTAATGCAAAGTTTGATCCAAGATTTGAAAAAAGCAATTATTCATAGCAAACTGCAAATCTGATTTTTATTAATCAAAGACCTGTTTCATTCATCCTATACTTTGACTTATACTGGTCATTACAGTTTGACAAGACTACACATTTGTTTCAGTAGAGCTGTATTATCACCATTATATATAATGTATATATTATATAACTTCTTATTCAAGGAATAAAATTTGAATGTGGTTCTTACTTAATTAAAAAAAATCATTTGTATGGTTAATTAAAGGCCATTCATGGTGTGACATTTTCATATCATTTGTTGTATATTAAAGTCATTTGTATTGTTTTTACTGTTAATCTTGCTGAAAAAAACGTTTCATTTAATTTTTTTTTTTGTAGATGTCCTACACTTCTATCATGTCGTGTGTAATAGTAGCAACTATGAATATATTGGGTAAGTAATGATTTTGATGTTTCCATAACAACATTAGGTTTAGTTACTCCTGATGAATGAAAACAATTTCTTCTAGTGGGTGAGGTAATAGTAAAGGTCATTATATATGAACATTATGGCTCTATTATATATATTATTATTTATGCCATATTAAAACCAAGCTACTTGTTCGCATTTGCTGTTTGTTATATATAAATATATGTATATATAAATACATAAATGTGACCCGCTATGAGAAAACCGACCACTTGTAAAATTAATTCAAAATTGCGTGCGGGTACTGAAAGTCAAAAAGTCCGATTTTTTTCAATTTTTTTTTCTTTCATTTTCTTAAACAAATGCCTTGGATCTATCTATCTACCAAATTTTAGTTCAATTGGACGGACCTTTAAGGCACAAAACTTAAAAGCAAAAACTGACTCTATTTACCGCGAGTCCGCGTATGGAGTCCTGTGGAATAATTCCCGCTGGTTACTATAGATACTCCCGCGCCGGGCATGCAGAACTTGACATTGACTGAAAGATAAGAGCTCTTACCTTTTTGGGGAATGGACAGCGACCTTGTGAATGCTGGGACTGAAGGTATTCTCGACCTGATCGCTGTGTGCTAGGCTGATATTTCCGACTCGAATAGGAAGTAAGGTAGAGCTTATAGCCATACAGGACAAACTTTTACTCCCTTACATTTACTCTTATTCTAAACCCTTCTGCTTACCTAGAACACCGCTGTGTACTCGTTCTCCTCCTTGGTAGCTAGCTATGCAAACAAACTCGGCTTTATCCACGTGTCAATAATTTACCGGCAAAAATGCTGAGCTGTAGTAACACGGACCGTATGCGGACGGCTCCAATTTTCAATTGCGGCGTTAAAACTCAATATATCGTTGGACGGTATATCAAAACACCTCGAAGCGTTTTAGGCCGTATCTTCTCCCGTGAGCAACGGAATGTTCAAAATGAGGTATCACCGCGCTCAGCATAAAATTCTCACTTGTTTAAGACTACTAGAAAATGCTCGTGTAGCATTGGTTGGGCGAGCGAGCGAAGTTCTGGAATGCGCGCGCGCGTTTAAACGACGACGTATCGCGTTTAAACGACCACGCGTTTAAAGGACCACGTATTCAGGATTTCCATAGACTACATCTTAGAGTTGCTCGCTCGCTTCGCTCGCTCGCCAAAAATCTCAATTTTCAATTTTTTTCACAAGTGGTTGGTTTTCTCATATCTGGTCACAAATATGCATATGTGATCGTATACAGGAAAATCGGGCACAACGCGGCCCTGACGAAAAATTTTTTTTTTGCACTTACACACTCCTTGGCAAGCAGATATTAAGCTCTCCAAGTTTTATCGCCGTAGCTTTAGCCATTCCCGCTATAATATCACCTAACCGTTCCCTTCGTTAGGCTTATTTAATACAATTAAGAACTAAATCGATCTTTTTGCGACGTCTACGCATGCCGCGTTGTGCCCGATTTTCCCATAGACGGTCACATATATTATTATTAATAGTACGGCGTGTAAGTTGCCCATTAAAAAATGTATGGGAAAAATCGCTGTTCAATTTGAAATCGCACGGGGAAAGTGAAATAGCGCGTAACTAATTGAAATACCTCGGTAACTAAGTGGAAACTAAGTGAAATACCTCGGTAGCTAAGTGAAATAGTACGGGTAAATGTGCACGCGTGCAGTGTTAACCTTGGAAACGTATAGTTCGAGTAGTTTTTAGTTGGAGACGATGTCATTCTTTACCACAGAAGCTCTACACGTATTAGACGGAATGTTTGAGGAGCCGCACATTGAAAACGAAGTTCCAGCAGAAGTTAATCCTGAAATAAGGAGATAGTGAGTGAATGATATAATATAGCTACAATTGCAAATGACTTTTTAAAAAGATGGCCTACTATTAGCGAGTGATAGCACGGGTAACCTGTGTAATTAGGGATCAATAGCACTTGTAAAGCAATTGAAATAGCACTTGGCTTCACCTCGTACTATTTCAATCACGTTACTCATGCTATGAACCCATGCTATTACTCATACATAATTTATGAGTCAGAGTGTGATATGGCTAAATATTTTATGAGCAGGCTAATTATTTTCAAGAGCCAAAGGTGAGTGAAAATAAAGCCTGAGAGTGAAATATCTAGCCATATCACTCTGACAAGTGTAATAAGTGCATGGTTTATTCCACACTAGATATCTTTACTACTGTAGTTAATACTAGAGGAAGGGTAACTAACTGATAAGGTTGGCTGTAGGGGCTACCCACACCCCCAGCTGATATTTAGTAGCTGCTCTAACCCTGTTGAGTAGGGTACACCAGAGAAATGTAGCTGTAAAAACCTGAGAAAATTGAAAAGTTTGGCCAGACAGTTGCTTTAACTACAAGGGTAATGAGCTTGAGCAGTAGAGTGAAATAACAACATGAAACTGATGAGTTATTTCACTGGGTCTCATACCTAAAGATATCATTGTGAAGATATTTAAGGTGGAATATATATTTATCATAATAATATATAATAATAAAAGTTTGCCTATGCTACATACAATTGACATTTCTAGAAATGACCCTGGAAAAAATATCAAGTATATGCTGCTTTGTAACTTCAAAATACAACTTCATCATCCACTCTTGATTAATGGGGGGAACTGTCAGACCCATGATATATAATTATGACCAACTCTATAAAAATAGTTTTGTGAAAATACCTATTTAGTATATTAATAGCTCAATAATATCCTGGACAACCACTTTAATAGCTCTAATTTATATTGTCTAGGGGTCGTAAATATCATCGGCTTGATTAGCATATTGAAATTGTGTTTATAGTATGCATTCAAGCTTAGCAGGTATAACTTAAAGGAAAAGAAAATGTTCTAATTGAATTTCTACTTTCATTTTGAAGAACTCCCTTAGCATAGTTAGCTTACCAAATTTCACTTCAAGACTGAAAAGAAAAGGCTATAACATTACATAATGTGTACAATTAAACGGTAAAATTTGAATATTTATGATTATATTATTAGAATCAATGTTGCTAGTTCTTATAAGTGAAAAACCAGTCAATGATCTCTATTTGTTTTATTCTTCCTTCATATTTCAGGTAGTGAAAGTGCAACTTATGAATTACAAGTTAGTCCACCTAATTCTAATGGATCATTTTGTCCAGGCAGTATTGAGTTAACTTGTATTGGTCGAGGTGTTCCCATTGTGTTTAATTGGTTCATCAATGAATCACCAGTGGTACTATACATATATGGACAAACAGACATCCTTCCTACGAATATATTGGATTCTCCAGTTAATATTACAATAGTTAGTGCTACTGGCTCAATAGCCATTGATATTGTATCAACTTTGTCAAGTAATTTCAGCCACTTAAGAGGAGCTTCTATTCGTTGTGGAAGAAGTTCTATTTTGAGTTATTCTACAGTAGTAGAAGGCAATGGTAAGTTGTCCAGCCTTGAAAAAAAATTTAGTTTGCTCTCTAATTTTAATGCATCATTTTGTCTGGCTATCATTGAGTTAACTTGTATTGCTGGATGTGTTCCTATTGAAATGTTAACAAATAAATCATCAGTGGCTGAATATGTATTTGGAAAAAAAGTTCTACTTTGTCAAGTAATTTAAATTACTTCAGAGGAGGTTTAATTCAATGTGGAATAGGATCTATTTTGAGTAATGACATAGTATTAGAAAGTTATGGAAAGTCCTTATTTAGAAACAATAATTGGCGAGCGAGCGAAGCGAGCGAGCAACTCTAAGATGTAGTCTGTGGAAATCCTGAATATGTCACGTCGTCCTTTAAACGCGCGTGCGCATTCCAGAACTTCTCTTGTTAAAACGCGATACGTCGTTTCCATTTGCGCATCCTGAATACGTGGTCTTTTAAACGCGAGCGCATTCCATTTGCGCATATGGCTCATGCGTGCTCATGCCCACGCTCGCCCAACCAATGCTACACGAGCATTTTCTAGTTATATGCTCTCTCAGCACACTCACAAATTACTCATATGTGACCGTCTACAGGAAAACAAGGCACAACGCGGCACCCTTCAAATTTTTTTTTCACTTACAGAGTTGTCAGCGTCCAGATATTGAGCTCTCCAAGTTTTATCGTTGTAGCTTAAGTCGTTCCCGCTATAATAGACCTAACCGTTCCCTTCCGTCGGCTTGAAACAATACATTTTTAAGAAATCGATCGATCTTTTCTCGATAATTACGCACGCCGCGTTGTGCCCGGTTTTCCCGTAGATGGTCACATATTAGTGTCTATCAGAGAATTTTACCACCCCTTTCTCATAAGCAAAACACTGAATAAAACGTCTATATTATTATAGCTTGCAGACCATATTTCTGGCCAAATGTCAGAATTGTTCAATATTTTTAGTTATTATATTAACACTAATAAATGCTGTAATCATGTGAATTAAGGTTATAGTAATCATCTTGCTGTTATCTTAATACAAAACATGGTACTTGTGTAGTGGTATTTTTGTTAACTAAAACTGTCGAAGGCTAAACATGCGCCAAGTACAATTTCTGCATTTTTAATAATAGTCGCTATTTATTTATAGTTACATGTTTTGTCCCTTAGTTTGTGGAACTTTCCTGTACCTCTTCACCCTTTACACTTTATACAAAATATGAAACATTGTAAAGTGGGATCACATCTGCTGCATAACCACTGAAACCAATAGCGTCTATTAACTAAAATAGTAAAATTTGTGTAGGTCGAGATAACCAATAAAACAAAAACTATAATTAGTGCTATGATGAAAATTGCAGTTTTATAACTAAAACTTAAAGTTCTCATGGTACAGTAAAAATCAAAGACTAAATCTATTATTAATCAGACTAAAGCTTAAAAAGCATGAAACCTAAAATATTTGAAAACATAAAATTGTTCACATTTTTTGAATGGCCTGTGGTGTGTTTTGAATTAAAGTCAAGCAGCCACTTATATTATAGAATAACTTGCAGTATTGACAAAATATGACATAGAAAAAGAGTTGAATCATGGAAAAATGTGGTAAGTTAATGACTGGATGATGCCAGAGTCCATGACCACTCTGAGGTGAGAAATGCACATTTCACAAATAACAAAATTGATGAAATAGATAAGATAAGATTACTGGCTGCACACACAAAATATCTTCTGTTCTTGTGACTCTTCCCGCTATGGTTGTGGAAGACACCACAGGCCAAAACTTTAAATTAGTTATAGCAGTATCATTTAGTAAATAAAATATTAATAAAATTAAAAAAACAACTAACTATAACAAAAACTAAAATTAAAATATTCATAGGTTTTTCCCTGAACTCAATGGCTTGTATCAGTATGTAATTCAACTAAGCTATAATGAGGAGTATTCACCTAGCTATAGTAATTTATTATTCCTTTTTTTGTCATTCTGTACTGGTGACTTTTTATTTAATGATTATTATATTAAATTAGGAATTATTGACATTGAATCAGTGGAACCAATATATGGTCATGATTTACGAATATCAAGAATCATTGTAATTTTGAAGACGTTAGTAAGTATTAATGTAAAGTTATTGTAAGTGGGCAATGTGATTGAGGAATTCATGATTTAATTAATATATCCGAAACAGTTTGTAAATACATAATAATTTATGCAAGGACAGTTTTATTGTTCAAATTCGTGCTGATTTCATAACTTTCATGGCATTATTTTCGAATACTGATATCAGTAAAAATAACTCTGCAAGCATTATATATGGTTTTATCAAATTGCCATGTGACTTGCTGATAAACAGCATTCAAATTTTCTCTTTTTTGTGTGTTTTTACAGATCACTGATATTGTAGCTTTTGTTATAAACTTCTTGATATTTGAAACAAATTTCATCCCTAGTTTTATTCTTTCTTGTAGGTCATGATAGTGCGGCCTTTGTTTAAAATAATAGAAGTTGGCAAAAATTTTTTGACAAGTTTAAATATAAAATGTTGCAGCTAACAAGTTTATTATTTTACAGTAAATTGAATTATTAAACAAGATTTTCCAAAAATAATATAACATTTTTAATGCTTACCAATAAGTTACTTTGTGTACAATGGAGTCAATTTATGTGATACATTAAAATAGTGAAGGTAAAGTATTAAAAACCAATTTTATTTGTTTTTAGGGTCCAGCAGCACAATGTCCAGAACTAGAAATTATGTACGTCATACGACTAATGAGTGACTCATCAATGAATGTGATTAGTCAAGTGAATAGTAGTTGTATAAATCAGACACAGTGCATTGAAGTGATTCCAGTTCCAGATCAACCAATGTATGACCAGTACTTCATAGAAATCAGTGCTACTAGCAATATAGGAACACACTTTTTTTAACAGGACAGAAGCAATTGGTTAGTTCCATGCTATATGACTGTGTATTCATAATTTCCGTTAATATACTCAAATTTAAGTATATCACTCTACTTATGTATATAGTATCTTTCAGTTCCCAAACCGTGAGAGTGAAAGAAAGTCACTGTAGCACTATAATGCCAGAAAATGAACTCAAGGAAATTAATTGTGTACTAAAACAGTAGAGGCTGTTGGACAGTTTATCAATGGACAATTTTATCACAGCAATATTACCATAATAGAAGTGCTATATTTAAAGTGTTACTGAATTCCATTAGACTGAGAAATTCTAAAAACAATGCAAGTCCACATCTATACTTTGCATCATTCTGATCATAATTTTTTTGCTTCTTCTGTCTCTGTTTAGCCAGACACTGCAGTTGGTACAGCCATAAAACATCATGTAGATAGCTACATTAAATCAATAAATAGCATCTTTATCATGTATTGGACTACTACACCTTGGCTTGAATTCATAATCACTAAGACCTTAGGGCCTGACAGATACATGACTTGGCTATTCTGTAACTACCTAGAACCATTGAAACAGCTGTTTATGGCTTGTCAATTACAGCACTACTGATGTAGCATATAAATAGAAGGATCCTTTAAAGGCTGAGTGTTGTAGTTAATTTTTAGTATTCAACTTGCGTTTAACTGAAAAAAATTAATCAAGATTTAATGTATAATGCTTTGTGCATTTTTGGACAACATTAATCATTTGTGATTAATGTTAATAGTTTGGTTGTATGAGATAAATAACAGACATAATTAAAATAGTTACTTATTGACATCTTTCTATCAGTGTAAATCTATCTCTGAGTCTTATTTATCTTGTATTCCAGGTGGTGTTAGTACAACTTATGAGTTGCGAGTTAGTCCACCAAATTCTAATGGATCATTTTGTCCAGGCAATATTGAGTTCACTTGTATTAGTCAAAATGCTCCTAGGATACTGAATTGGTTCATCAATGGATCATCAGTGGCACAATATACATTCAATCGAATGGACAATTATCTTACAAATAAAACAGACTCCTCAATTGATATTGCCATAGTTAATGTTACTAGCAAATCATCTATTATTGATAGTGTATTGACTTTGTCTGGTAATTTCAGCTACTTAAGAGGAGCTTTTATTCAGTGCGGAAGAGATTCTATTTTAAGTGATAACATTGTGGTTGAAAGCTATGGTAAGTTTTAAATAATTATATACATTATAAAGAAATAATGCATGTATTGACTAAAATATTTAAGTATACTTACCTCTATCAGCATCTGTTTGGGCTCCTCCACACTTATTCACCAATTAACCACTTATCACCTGTACACTCTACCCACCATCTCTTTTATAACATTTCAAGCAACACCTCCCTTTACACACAAACACACACATCTGTAACATTATGTCTCCTATGTCTACACACTTGTTGTAAGGCCATTCATTGGTGGCCCTTGCATCTCTCATATATTCTGTATCCACAGTGTTTTTCTTCAGTTAGTTAGTTATTGTATCATACTCATCTCTCATATTACTCCACCTACTTCTTCCTACTTAATGGTAAATGTTGAATAATTAGTATATCGATTCTGAACTGATCTATATAGCATAAGGCTTTACAACCCTGAACAGAAGAAAAACTAAGATCACAATTTGAGATATGTAATTGAATTGTGGTGAGCAATTACATATAATTCACAAAATTAATGTACAAATAAAATAATGACTATTTGATATGCAGGTTAGTAAAGATGATATTGGTGCTAGAAGCAACAATTTCATAATAATTCAGAATTTGTCTTTAGTAGTTTCATGATTATCACTGCATAGAGCTATAACTATAATATCTAAAATTAATTTGTGATTGAAGTAATGCGATCAAATTAATTTTTCTTCTTAATTTAATGGTAATTTGAAAAATATCCACTAATGTCATAGCTATTGATAAGTAAATCCACTTCTTTTTTAACTCTTTGTGGCATTTGTGAAAACCATGTATCATATTCTTTTGATTATTCTTATTTGCATTACTACAAAGCTATGGCAATCTAATTATTGAAAGATTACATGAAAATAATTATATCATATTGAGGGGTAAGAGGAAAAGATGATAGTAGATGTCTGTGATTACTGGCTGCTGGTATGTGCAATTTCTGACCAGAAAATTAGCTTCTTTTATTGTTTTATATCCTCTCTTAAGAAAATATTTTTGTTCAGATACAAGTAAAGTTCCAATGATTCAGTCATTCTCTGCTGAAATAATTTAAATAATAAGAAAAATTCTTGCCAAAGTCCTCTTCTGGAGTCAACTGAGTTCGAACTCTCTGTGGTGATATAATAACATAATCTAAACAGCAAGATAATCAGTGAGCGTACCCTCCAGAAATCTTGTTGTTTACATTGTTTTATTATATCACCACGGAAAGTTCGACCTCAGTTGACCCCTGAAGAGGACTTTGGCAAGAAGTTGAAATGTCAGGTAAGTTATAATTAACAATATTGGCTGTTAAAAAGAGAAAAATTTGCTATCACAAGCAAAGTTGTACTTAGTTCGAGGATAACAATTATTATGGTTACTATTATATTGGCTGTTGTAGCTGATATTATGATGATGTTAATAATCCCACAGAGAGTAAAATTCTTATTTGACCTGTTGCATTACACTATAGGTGCACAAACTATAGCGCTTCACTGCTTCGTTAAAAAAAAAAATTTTGAGCCAAAACTACTTGTAAATGAGCTAGATTTTGACTAAAGCATCATGATAATTTACCAGGTATTACAGGCCGAAATTACTGGCTACTTTAGCTTAGAGTAAAATTTTATAACATGAGCATGACAAGAATCTAAAGGACTTCCTCAGGAATTATATAATGGTACAGAAACAGATTGTGTGAATTTTTGCAACCATGGAGGGCATTGCCAGAGATTCCAACTCAATAGCTAATTATTTGGATTCTCATATTGCCAACTGCATTGAATGCAACTAGCATTCATAGGTCATACCCAACTCACTAATAATGCTACATGAATGACTTGAGCTGTAGGAACTCATCGATATTCTTCTGTGAGAATAAATGGACTTGTATTGAAGTGTAAATGGAAGTATCAGACATTATTTTTAAAGGACCAAAAGTTCATGTCTAGAAAAACATTAATTTATTGACAATAGGCAAGAAATAAACATAATAGAATAAATAAGATTCTTAATATTTTGTTGATTAATTATTAGATTTTACAGGTATAAACATTACATCAGTGAAAACAGTGTATGATCAAACACTTCAACTCACTCAGATCATTGTATCCTGGAATATATTGGTAAGTAACTACCAATGATTTGGACAGTGTTTTAAATAAATGAAGCTTAAAATTCACAAATTATAACACAAATAAATATTAAGTGCTGACCAATTTTTTTTGCTGCATGTAAAAACAAATTTTCTAGCTTCATGAAAAATATTTAATTTACTAATTTTGATTTGTAAGAAGGCTGTTTAGCCATGTATTTGATGATGTGCATGCTTTGATAACCCCAATTAAGAGACTGAGTTATATGTTTATTGTTGTAATTGAAAAAATAACCAGGATTACCTATGTTTGAATATTTAAATACACAAAAATTAGCAGTAACACATAAAATTTAACTTATATTGAAAAAACTAAAGCCAGAAAGTGATTTTTACACCCATAAAACCCTATTGGAAGATACATTACACATATTTATTTGTGAAATATTGGTCAATGAAATAAACAATTCAATCTCATGAATTCACTTTTTTGCC
>WLWD01002078.1_pt1 | contig 94680 bp, 77 predicted proteins | sample 6712731 | NCBI WGS metagenome assembly WLWD01 (sample SAMN12718690, study PRJNA576275) | sponge metagenome | isolation source: marine sponge | host: Mycale hentscheli | place: New Zealand: South Island, Marlborough, Capsize Point | collected 2014-11-01
TTACACTTCGAAAGATAACCAGAAGAACCTAAACACTCAATAATCACACAATTAGCTACCATACATGTACGTTTTAAAGATTACCTTGATGTTGAGCCTCATTTAATGTTCCAATCTTATCAGGACTGAACACATCTTTAGATGAAAAACCTTGATCTGTTGAAAATTTAACACGAAATATAAAACTTCATATTAAGAGTAAAATAATGACATCTGAAGGTTAGATGTATCAAGGTTAAACGAATTGGTTTCATATTCTTCTTTACGTTCTTTTATTTCTCCAATAGTGTTATCTATTAAAATGACATTAAATATAGTGTTCAAAATTTGCTACTGAAAATTACTTTGCTATAGAATTTTGGTTATGCTTTTTGCCAGTTTTACAAACAGGTTAAAATGTTTTCGTGAGCTGAAAATTGTCTACTAATAATAAAGTTTTGGCCAGTATATTGTTAAATTTATGGCATGATCAAGTATCAAGCTGTTGCACTTGTTTTTCTTGAAACTATGATAGATATAATAATTTTTACCAATATTTTGTTTAACTGTCCATGTCTGTATGGGCTCATTAAACTGATCAACTTTTGCTGTATTTTTCTAGCCATGCTATCCTGTTTGCCACACTGCACGATTGGAACACACCATTACCAACATACTGACACTATAACTTTGTTTTTACAGTAATGGCTAGCCATGCTGCAATGCTTACCATTGCTGATAGAAAAAGATTCTGCCTGGCCACTTAAAGTAGATTCCACTATAGTATAGAAGTATAGTGAATCAATAAACTAATAGTAATTCTACGCCTTACATGAAGAAAACTTTAAGTGTTCAATTTGGCCTCTTGAGGGGGTATTGCTTTCAGGGTCCCTAAAAACATGACCCACAAAAACTGAAACATTTAAAGTCCCAACTCTCAAAATGTAACTTACTCTCCAATACTTGCCTTGATAACCTCTACAAATTCTTTTCTGTAAATATGTCCATTGTGCTGTAAGAAAAGTCCAAAGTAAACAGAAATCAAAACTACAACAATTATAACAAAAAAAGCAAAACCTAACAAATAAACTTGCAAGAAGAGACTCAAGCCACAGTTACACCAATATTACTCATCAATCACTGCATTTAATCATATCCTCCTCTATATATATACCTTTTGTATTCTAAACGGTTTGTAATTAGTGTGATTCCTTCATCATAATGTGCTGTTATTTTTTATAAAATGTAAACATAAAAATTATAGGAAAGTGAAACAATTAGCCAACATCACTAACTAGCTTTGTTAGATACTTCAGTAAAGCATTACAAAGAGGGACAAACTACATTTATTTAGCATAACAAAATTCTTTTAAAAAACTGAACCTGGTTTAGTATATAGTTTGAAGGGAAGCACATCAGAGTGGTAGCTATGGTCAACTAAGCTAAAATACAAACTCTTATAAACCACATATAACTCACAAGCTGGAATGAAGGTGCTGAAAGTGCTCAGTCCATATCCCAATATGCAAACAAATAAGTAGCATAGCTAAGGATCTTCTATCTCCACACACAATACAGCACTTTTCCCTTCACTGTGATGCTACGCCAGAGTAAATAACCAGTAAAACTTTAGTAGTAAAAGCGCTACCTGTGCAATGTTACAGAGCCTGGTAAGAAGCCACTTTTGAGAACCGTTGTTGATAGATTGAATGAATGAATGACAGCATGACGAATTGATTACTATAAAACCCTCATGCACATGCGCGGTGAGAGTTTAATGAATGAATGAACTAGAGCACTAAAGTGCAAACCCTCAGTGCTATAGATAGCTACGCCTAGGACTTTCAACGGCTTACCCAGTACTTGATCAGGGCCATAAAAAGGGGCGTCACTGCTACTACCAGCTGTTTCAGGAGAACAAGGCCGAAAACAAAAAATCTGGAACATTAAAGGCACTGACTTTATCAAGTTCTCTATGTGTGCATAGTTTCAGAGCCTGAGAAGTAGCCATCTTCGAGAGCTGCTGTTGACAGAATTACTTCATGACAGAGTGAATGAATGACAATATGACTACCATAACCCTCAGGCACATGCGCACTGAGCGTTAATGACAATTTGAACCGTAAACCCTCAGGCGAATGCACCCTAAGGGTTTAACAACAGCAATAACAGTAACAGCTCTCCCAATTATTTCCTTCACTCATAATCCCATCATGCACATATTACATACTGGATTAATCCTTGGGAGTGTAAAATTGCCATCACAATAAACTTCTTGCTCCAATCCCTAAGTAGTACAATAGTAATAACAATAGCAATAACAAAAAACTAAAAAACAAAACAACAACAACTAATAACAAAAATAAGTCCAAACCTTGATCATTAACACTCCACAGTCGTATGAATTGGTTTGTTTGGGAAAACTCTGCAGGAATAATTAAACTTCAGTTATTTTGTTACTGCCTGTAACTATTGTCAACAAAATATTGAAGACAAAAATATTTTTTTATAAAAATTTTATTATCTTCAACGATAGCTTAGGCTACACTAGAATGTCAAAAAATTGTACCTGTTTTTCATATACTATCTTCCAATCCAAAATCTTGGGGTATACATATTGACTGTAAATTATTGTTAAAAACATAGTGATTCATTTTGGTGAAAATGTTAACCTACATGATTTTCTTAGCCACTACTGTTTGTTCTATATGCAACGAGTCCAAAACTTTAATACAGTATTGATCAAGTTTAATAACCTAAGATAAAATAAAAGGGAACAAGCGGAATGCAGTGCTAAATTGGGACTCTATTCTTGTTGATTTTTTTTGCTTACTACTGCCATCCAATGAGAATTAATGCATATCGGAATTAACGATTTCTGCATATTTTAGACATCTGGCTGCAGATAAATACAAACAATGTAGCACAACAATAACTATACATAACTGCTTCGCCATAATTGAGCTTGCCACGTCACATGCATGATCAAAATTTCTTCTTAACCGTTCATAGAAGTATGAACTAAATAGGTAGACTTTCTAAAGTCACATACCATAACTGCAAAATAAACAAGAATTATTAAATCAACAGAATCAACCGACCTTGCCATAACCATCTTTTTGAGCATAGTAAAGAATTCTTGCAAGAATGGCATTTACTCCCTATTATTAAATAAACAGACATAATTTTAAATTTAAATAAATAAAGTTATATATTCTGATTAGTTACTTCATCACACAGCCAATTCCCGGTAGGTTCTTCAGATCCACCAAGAATTCGTTCAAAAACTGCTCCATGAATAATAACATTCTTCAGTTCAGCAGACTGCGGACAAACTATGCTGTGAACTACTCCAGAAGAAACCATACTAAGTCGATTCCAAAAAGAGGAAGCCACGTAGGCACCCTTTACCCATATGTACGTTGGAAGAGGCGTGGTTTCCGGGTTACCACACATCAGAAAATATTCTAAGTCCAAAGTAAGTCAAAAAAAAAATTAGCCCGGTCAGGTTGGTGCGGTTTTGGCCGGACCAAATTTTTTGAGATGCCCTTTGCTCTTGCGCATTGTAGTAGCCCCCCCCCCCCTCCACTATAATTTATAGCCCACCTCTTCTACTCCCTCACTCTGATTTATCGCCACGTGGAAATGGCTTTTTCTTTGGATTCCAGGTCGTTCCCTTCAAACCACACCAGCCACTAAACTTCCGATTTCCAAAGCGTCGTTTTGGCTTGAAGAAAGTCGTGGAAAGGAGTTTCCAGCCTAGTTGGTTCGAAAAATGGCATTTTTACATTATGATGAGAGTAAGGACTGGTTTTTTGTCACACCTTCATGCTGGGATTCAAGATGAAACTCATGAAGACTAGTATACTAGGGCTGATCCTGCTTTTGTAAGTTCTTAATACATTTAGCCTGGCTTTTGGAAGTTTACTAAAAATGCTTCTAATTCTATGTAAGAATTATGTAAGTATGCCAGTTAGTCTTGCTTCATTCTATATACCAGTATAGTTTTTATTAATTTTCACGTAATAAATAATAGCTAATACATTTAGCCTGGCTTGTGGAAGTTTACTGAGAATGCTTCTAGTTTAATGTATAAGGTATGCCTGTATGCTAATTAGTCTTTTTACTAAAAAAGGCCTCTGGTTTTATGTAAGATTTATGTATGCTAAATAGTTTTGCTTCAAGAGGTTTCAGTAATTGGAAGGATGGTACAATTGGAATAAAAAAGCATGAGTGTAGTGATTGCCATTCAGAGGCTGTAGAAGCAGTTATTACGTTTCCATCACAGTTACCCATAATGTTGCTGAGACACTCTCTGAAGCCTTGCCTCTTAGAAGGAAAAAAAAAACAGAGCTGCATTATTAAATATCATGCATGTAGTGAGATATCTTGCTAGGCAGGGTCTTTCGCTATGAGGTGACAGAGATGAATCAGATAGCAAATATATTCAGCTGCTTAAATTCATGGCACAATTTGATCCAGTACTAGAAGAGTGGTTGAAAAGAAAAGACAATGTGTACACCAGTGTTGTTATTCAAAATGAAATGATAAAGATAATGGCCATTCACATTCTACGTGATCTTGCTTCCATTCTGCAGTCAACACCATTTCTAACCATTATAGTTGATGAGACGACAGACTGCTCAAATAAAGAACAAGTCAATTTTTTTGCGCTGGGTTGCGGATGACTTTGAAGTATTTGAAGAATTCTTAGGCTTATACCACACAGATAGCATTGATGCAGCTAGTATTACGTTTATTATTACAGATTTGTTGCAAAGATTTAACCTCAGTATTGGAAAATTATGTGGACAATGTTATGACGGTTACAGTGCTATGTCAGGAAGCCCTGGACTATTGCAGGCTCTTAACTTCAACAACTCAGACTGTAGTAGCTAAGTTGGAAGGTTGATTCTTCTTCCTGGTCCTTCGAACTGAAAGCCTAGCTCGGGAAATTTACACCTTCCCGAACAGTATCTGTGCATAATCTGCCAAACTACTGAATGCTTCCACTATTCTGAAGATTTAAAGTGTTTATTTGATTTTAGAATGGCTTTCTTTCATGAATACATAGATTCAATCTGAAGAAAAGTGACTACACAGACTTCAGCGACCATTACCTATTGTTGCCAGTTTCAGAAAATCACATTATATATGTATATACTTTTAAACTATCATGTTATCATTGCTTCTTTATAATTGAGGGTGTGGCTTAATGTCCCTGAACTATGATTAGATAAGTTGGCAACTATGATATTACCAATCAAATGCAGAATTACTCTCTTACCTCAATTTCCTGAATAGTGATAACTTCTGTGGTATCCAATTTAAGCCATTCTAACTGCCTCAATTACCAGTTAACTACGGTCGCTTGGTTTCATTGTGAAGCTCTACCTAGCTAGTATATTTGGGAGAGAGTCAGGCTGGCAAGGCTAGCTGCGTGCGTGCATTGGGTGCATGCACGTCACGTGATTTGTGCCCTCCCCTTTTGCGGCTTGGGGGTGAGCCGAGGGCTTTCCCTCTGCTACGACCCTGGGGATGCCTGAGGCCCAGCCCTCCAGCCTGACCAGTCACATCCGCAATGTGGCGTACGTCCTTTTTTTCTTTTTTCTTTTGCGGATGGAAAATCCTTCTGCTGCCTTTCTTTCCTCGTTATTTATTTATTTATTTATTTTTTGCTGTCTTGCCCGATTCAGGAACCGGATGGTGCAGGGGATGGTGGTGGGTCGTTAGGACGAGTTCCGAGGAGCTTACCGTTTAGCCGCACTTACTCTTGTCGGAGCCACGAGGTGGTCATCTGGCACGTGCGCCTCTCATCGAATTTCGTGATCACTGCGCCTGCGCTGTGCTCCTCGCTAGTGGAAGGCTGCCCACTTGGCTCGTTGCATGCTGAGCCCCGCCTGACTCCCTCCGTTAACCTATAGTATGTCCAAGTTAAGTTGGCCGCAAGAAAAACTTGAATAACTTTAGAACGGAAGCAGCTACGCATCCGGGGTTTGCACCATTGGAAAGCTCGCGCCGAAGCGATTAAAAATATTCCCTCAGTAAACTCCAAAACCGGAGAAAAAGTGCTATTCCAAAACTCAATACAAAAGTCTATGGGAATAGAAAAAACCACAGGTTTCCTGCTCAAAACGCGCCCGCTTTTAGTCACGCGGTATGGCTCAATTTATCACGCGGACTGTCTTCATTAAGAATTTTGTAAACAATGAGCGGCTTCTTCTCAGATTGCTGTGTTTCTAGCTTTATATCACGATTAGCTTAGGTTGCGAGTGTGGAAAAAGGATAGACGGAGTGTTCTGTTGTTGCGGAGGGTACAGGACCACCTGATAGGATGTTGGTAAGATTATTTGTCTACCTGTTCAATAACAAATGCCATATAGCCAATATTATTTCAGTGATATAGCTATCATTTAGCTAGCAACTTGTAATACAGCCACACTTACGCTGTTTGCCGTTAAATTGTGTGCTTGTCAAAGCCGTGTTTATGCCAATTCCTTTTCTTAACTATTATAGATGCCATTTATTGTAAGAATTAGGACCAACTCAGGCAGAACTCCACCTTCAACTCGGATCAGAAATATTTTTTGAAAGTGTACTATTTAAATTCTATCATTTCATCAATTTTCATATACCTTATTATAAATAAATGAAAGAATTGATAATTTTATTTAACATGAAAGTCTAGTAACTTTAGCTACAAGTTTACAGTGCTGTACTGCTGAATCCTGTGAACATCAGAATATTTGTTGGGGCACAGTAGGTAGAATCCACTGATTTTAATCCTGTCTCTTTAGAAGAACTCCCACCAGTTTGCGTTTTCCATCTGCTGTACATTATCTGCGCATAAGAAACATAAATATCATTGAAAACAGACGAGATGAGCTGTACAGCGCCCGAAAAACTCCATAAACTTCACTAAATTTCTTTCTTTCAATAGTTACAGTATTAATGCGCACTTGCGCTACCGCCCCTTTTTCACGTGCAACGTTGATGTTTGCGCGCTTAATTGACTTGGATTCACATGACTAAATTGCTTCCGGTAAAGTACTAAATGCATTCCTCAATTACCGCGCTTGCGGTCGTGCCAACTCAACTTGGACATACTATAGTTTAACTACGTTAAACTCTATTTAACTACGGTCGCTTGGTTTCATTGTGAAGCTCTACCTAGCTAGTATATTTGGGAGAGAGTCAGGCTGGCAAGGCTAGCTGCGTGCGTGCATTGGGTGCATGCACGTCACGTGATTTGTGCCCTCCCCTTTTGCGGCTTGGGGGTGAGCCGAGGGCTTTCCCTCTGCTACGACCCTGGGGATGCTTGAGGCCCAGCCCAAGTGGCCCCCCGATAGTGGGGGCCACACCCCCAAGCTTAGTTAGGATTGGTGTGAGCGACGTACCTGCCTATCTACCCCTCCCACAGGTAACTTACAGTACTGCTGTGCATGGTGTGGTGGCTCCAGATGGCGCTCGCTCCCCCCGCACATGTATCATCTGTAAACATCTGTTAGGAAACTAGCAATTATACATCAAGTGACAGAATGTAACTGAGTGACACCGGGTTTGACATGGTGATGGACTACCTAACGAAGCTTGCCGGCATTAGTTCCAGGTCTCCTGTGCTTGGCCAGAGTTGCTGAGACGCGTGCTAAATCTTCTTTCGGTGTCCTGATGAATGCGGCACTGTGCCATCGTCCCAGGGCTTATATGATGGAGTCCTTTACCCCGGCCCGCGCTGCTGTGGTTGCCGCCCCTATCCGGAAGCTGTGGCCGGCATACTGGTGGTGCGGAGCCCCGATGTCGGCGAGAATTAGTCTGAACTGCTCAACAAACCATGCTTTCACGACCGCTCTCCCGTCCTGGTTTTGGAAGAAGGGGCCCTTGCTGCTGCCCCTCTGCTTCAGGTAGTCCAGTAGAGCGGACACGGGACATAAGGTGTCCCCAGTAGCTCCCACCACTACATCCGCCCCGGCCCCGAACTGGTCGCATTTGGATTTTTTCAGGTGGATTTGGACCATGGAGGGTGCTGACTGGTTGTCGACTGCCACGTCTCCCCATGCCAAGCATGTGGCTTCGTTGAACTCCTGTGCAGAGTTGCAGAGGAGTTCCCCGAGGCGGAAGAAACCGAAGAAAGCCGTGGTTGCCACTGCCCACATCAACGACTTGGCAGGGTGGGACGACTTGTCGAGCGAGTTCCTCATTTGTGTGAGTAGGTAGGGAGTGACTGGGAGCCGAAGGAGAGTTGGGGGTCCTTTTCCCAGGCGTAGTCTGCTGATGGCCTGCCTGCACCCTCTTGAGCATTGGCAAAGATGAGTTGTCCCGGGGATTTGGGAGGCCAAGGGATATCTGCCAATTCCGGAGGGCAGCGAGGTTGGATTTTATTGTCTGGGGCGACAGGTGCTGATCGTCCAGGAATGCCGCGTATGTGCAGAGCAGCCCTTCGGTGAGAGGGAATGGTGAGGTAACGTCATATAGGGTGCAGAACTTGTGAAATTTGTGCATGGCGGAGTTGTAAGTCCTCTGTGTGGAGGGTGCTAGGCCAGCCTGGAAGTAATGCTGAACTGACGACGCCAGCTGGGAGACAACCAGTCTGCTTGCCGGTCGAGGAGGCTGTTGAGAAGTGGACGGGAGACTCTGGCCGGGAGGCTGTCGGCTTCGGGTACCTTGGCAAGAAAGGAAGACAAGTTATCACGGGAGAGGTCATCTGCAAGATGGTTAGACCTAGTGTCTATATAGGTTGGGTGTAAGTGACATTGATTTTGAGCCTCCACGAATGCAAGGCAACGTAATAGGTGCATCAGACCTTCCTGTTTACTAGACCGTGAGTGCAGGCATGCTACTACCGCCTGATTATCACAGTGACAGAGAATTCTCTTGCCTTGCCAAGTCCTGCCCCAAGTGTCACATGCTAAGATAATCGGGATCAGCTCTTTCTCTGCAATGGTGAGGGGCTGCGAGAGTGGATCCCATTGGACCTGGAATCAGTGAGTCTGATGCCACGCCCCACAGCCCCAGGAGCCAGACGCGTCTGAGAACAATTCCAATTGGGGCAGGTGGGTGGGTGGAAGCAAGAAGGAGACCCCGTTCCAGTGACTAATGAACTCCTGCCACCATGCCAGATCTGAGAGGAAACCACGGTTGACTCTAATGCGTGATCGGGAGTGCCCAGGAAGCTTCACCGATCAGTGATTCGAGCTCGCGTCTTGCACACGATTTGCGACCCTCCCATTGATGTAAGAGTTCCTGTAGGCGGGTCAATTTCTCTTGGGGTAGCCGGAGCTGACCAGCCACTGTCTCAATAAGGATTCCCAGGAAAGTGATACACGTCGTGGGACCTTCCCGTTTGTGGGATGCTAGTGGGACACCGAGAGCGGCACACTCCCTCTCCACGACAGCCAGTGCATCGTCACACTGGGATGACCCTGGAGATCCAAGCATGATGAAGTCGTCCAGGTAGTGGTCTATGTGCTCCACCCCCGCTCGTCTCAGGTGCCAGTTTAAGGCGTCAGCTACCGTGTTAAAAATCTTCGCTGCTGAGCGCAGACCGAATGGCAGGACCAAGTCGATGAAAGTGTCGCCCTCCCATCGTATTGCCTGGAATATGCGGTCCTGTGGGTGGACTGGGAGTAGTCGGTAGGCCGATTCCACGTCAATCTTGGCCATAAGGGCGCCCTGGCCTAGGAGAGATATCTTAGCCGCGATGTCGTCTACCGTCGTGTAGGTCAACGAGCAGAGGAGTGGATCTATCCCGTCGTTCACACTGAATCCATTGGGGAAGGAGAGGTCAGTGATCAGGCGCCACTTACCCGTGTTGTGGCCCTTAGGGACGACTCCGATTCTGTTGATTTGGAGTGCAGGCACTCGCGCTGAGTCAGGGACGGGGCCGGCCAGACGTCATGGGGATAACTCCTTTGTGACGAATTCCCTGACTGCTTCAGGGTGAGCTGACGCTGATTGCAGGTTGTTCTGGGCTGATTTTAGTGGTGCCCCACGACGAAAGCCTATCCTGAAGCCATTCCCCAGACCGCCGATGATGTACCTCGCCAGCGCTTGGTCTGGGTGGGTTGAGAGAACGTCCTGCCAATAACTGACGCTGAATGGGGTGGTTACCGTTGTCATTGCTAGCATTCCCAGCTCTATTGGCCGCGCTGGTCGGCAGAAGTCCAGGCACATCAGGTCTGCCGTGTAGCGATAGAGCAGCTGCCACCCTGCAAGTGGGTGGCAGATTCAATAGCATGCTTTATGGAGACCCCGGCGGGTCGTCACACCCCTAGGGTGGAATTATCGGAGCAGCACGCCTTGACCCTGATTGGGGACAACTGCACTGACCGTATACTGGGAGGAAAGGGGATCACACAAACTATAGTGTAGATTACTGGGGCTGTGGTCTTATGACCTGGCTCGGACCCTGAGGTTCTCTGGGTGGGGCGTGCTGCTTCCGAGTTGAAACTTATAACTATCCTTACCCCCCTCCCCCCCTAGTCCCGCCCATGCTAGTTTCCTTTTAACTAGCTGTCTTATTATCTAGCTAACCGATTACCCAGCTACTGGCCCGAGTTCATCATAATAATTTATTGACCCGTTTTGGTTCTAATAGGACTTGACATATTAATGACATATGACGACCTTGAAACAGTTGGGGCTAGCCAGCTATGTGCGCCGTGACGGTGAGGCTGGCTCAGAGGCGATTTCCTCGTGGGCCCGACAAATATGGCTGCTGGGTGGGTAGGCGGGTGCTACCTCGCAGTGGAGAGCGATTCCTCACGGAGGGCCATTTCTGTGGGCAGTCCAAGGCCATATGAGCCCCACCGCACCCGAGACACTCGTGCCGGTACTTGCACCAGCTGAACTTGCACCGACCATCATTCCAGCGCCGGCAGATGGAGCTGCGGCTTGTCTGGTGATTTCTGTGCGGGGGGTATGCTACCGGCCACGGTGGGCCATCCGAACCCACGACTGAGCTGGGGGGTTAGGGTTTAGTGGGCACAGGTTTGTTGTGTGGTCATCTTGGAGGCAGTGGTTGCACCGAGCAATGGCTTTGGCACGTCCTGTGAAAGCCTCGTTATAGAGCCTCGAATCTGGTACTGACCAGTCGAGGTTCTTTCGTGCCAGGGCTTGGCGGCGGTACTGCCGATCGTACAGGACCCAGCGTTTACCCTCGTAGTTGCGCTCGGCCCTGACTATGCTAGCTTGGTAAGCTAACAGTTCAGCAGCTTTGTCAGGGAATCGGGTGACTAGGATTGCTGCCATCAGGGAGAACCGTTCAACCCATACAGAGTCAGTGATGGGAAGTCTGGTCTGGGTGGGCGCACGGGAAGAGTTAGATGGTGGTTCTGCATCAATGGATATCTCAGACATCTCAACGAATTCGAGGTCGAGAATGCGTTTTACCACCTTAGCTGGCAGAGCTGCTGCCGGGTTGTAGGGGCCTGGAACGTTCAGGGAGTGGCTCGTCTCCATGGGCGTAGTCTTCCCCGCGGATACCGATGCTGCTGCGGCCAGCAAGTCCAGTCCTTGGGCAGCCGACTTCGCTGGAGTGAACGTCGGCATTGCCGCTAGAATGTCAGAGTGGTCAGTGTCCTTCGGAGGGGCTCGTGTTCCTGCAGGACAAATGTTGATGTGCCATACAACTGTGCTTGATTGACATTGTATATATACGTGGGCCCCCCATATAAGCTAGCCAAGTTTTCTCTGTGGCCACCGTATTGGATAATCCTCCTGCGGCCGGGGGAGGGGGGGGGAGGGTGGGGTGCCCCCGCCTTGTACAGCTTGCAAAGGGGTGGAGTGCCACGTGTGGTTTGTCGTGGGATGGGGTGGGATGCTCCCTAGTCGTAGGGGTGGAATGCTCCTCATTGGCAGGGTGGAATGCCCCTTGCAGTAGGGATGGAATGCCCCTGGTTGGTGGGGTGGAATGCCCCTGGTTGGTGGGGTGGAATGCCCCTCATCTGTGGGCGGAATGTCCCTCATCATTGGTGGGGTGGAATGCCCTTGGTTGGTGGGGTGGAATGCCCTTGGTTGGTGGGGTGGAATGCCCTTGGTTGGTGGGTGGAATGCCCTTGGTTGGTTGGTGGAATGCCCCTCATCAGTGGGGGTGGGGTGCCCCTTGTGGCTGGAACACTCATGGGGAGATGCTAGTTTGGTTAGTGTGCCCTTAGGGATGGAAACTGCATGCTCTGGTGGGTGTTTATTGTTAAAGGGTGGTTAGGTCAGGTCTTAGTAATTACTAGTAATTATGGTGAACAAGATGAGAAATGCTACCATATCCTGCCCACTATGAGAGAAGCTACTAAGCTATAAGTAGAACTCACCAGATGAGCCGCTGGTTCCTGCTTCACTCTCTGCAGCGGGTGGGGTCCAGCTGGCTGGGCTGGCTGCAAATGTAGCCTGGAGCCAAGACAGCTGCTCTGAGGAGAAAGGGGGACTGGTCCCTTCAGTGTCTGAGGTACTCATTCTCAAAAACCAATTGAGACAATTAAACAACGTTAGGACGAGTTCCGAGGAGCTTACCGTTTAGCCGCACTTACTCTTGTCGGAGCCACGAGGTGGTCATCTGGCACGTGCGCCTCTCATCGAATTTCGTGATCACTGCGCCTGCGCTGTGCTCCTCGCTAGTGGGCGGCTGCCCACTTGGCTCATTGCATGCTGAACCCCGCCTGACACCCTCCGTTAACCTAGTTTAACTACGTTAAACTCTATTAACTGTTGAACAAGCTCAAGATCTTCCAAAAAAACATAACCAGAGTTAGTTTTGTAAATATGGAACTACGTACTTACCTCAGCTTCTCCAAAGTAATGGTGGCTTCCTTCGTTTTAATATTTAGCCACTCTGACTATCAGTGACACTTGACAACCAACGAAAGGCATTGATCAGCCCCGAAAAAACGACTGGAGTTTTGAAACTACGTTGGTAAAGGGTTTTGAAAGATATAGTAACCGTTCCCAGTAACTTATGGGACTGGAAAAACAAGCGTTGCCAGGAAGTATCTCACAATTTGGAGCCCAAGTTTCAAGTAAGCGAGTTGTTGTTTTTTCACTTAAATATAGTTCGCTAGTAATTAAGGAGTGCCCCACTCCCATAGGCCTCAACTTTTTGGAAATGGTTTCAGGGACCATAAAACCACACCCACATGCCACGCCCAATTTTATAAACCACACCCCTGACCACACCCATTCCCATTGTGCAAAAGTTATTCACTGTTTATTGTGTACTACAGTAGCTCTTTTACAGTTAGTTAGTAGTTCTTTACTAAAAATGCTATCATGGCAGCATTGATCACAGTTAAACTTGATTGACATCAAAGAGATAAGGCCACACCCATTCCCATTGTGCAAAAGTTATTCACTGTTTATTGTGTACTACAGTAGCTCTTTTACAGTTAGTTAGTAGTTCTTTACTAAAAATGTTATCATGGCAGCATTGATCACAGTTAAACTTGATTGACATCAAAGAGATATGAGTGGACTGCTTTAGAGTAGGGTGCTGATCTGTGTGAATTTTTCTCAGAATGGAAAATCCTCGTTCAGAATCAGCATTGGATGAAGGAATAGACATCAATCCAGTCATTAGCTTGACTAGCAATGGAAATCTAATTTCTCCATCTAAAGTTTTCATCCTATGAACTTCGTGCCAGAATTTTCCAGGCATTGGAAGCTCTTCATTTGTAGCAGCCTTGTAAGTGCAAGGAGTAGGCAGTTCTGCTGGAGAAAGCTTGAAGTCCATAAACTCAGATCTCAAGGAATCAATGGATGGTGAGTCATTTATATTTAATTGGGGAAAGCATTTTGCAAGCCTCTCTATTGTACTGAAATTGTAGCTAGAAACTTGATCAGGGTTAATGATTTCCAAATCCTTTAGAATAGAATCTCCAAATGGGAATTTTTTCAACATTTTCTGTATAGAGGCCACATAAAAAAGGCGTACAGCTTCATAGAAAGGTTTAGGGTCTAATTCTTCTTCCATTTCAGCAAGATGTTTCCAAGTAGCATCACCCAAGCCCAAGTTTTCATCTGCTAGCTGATTGCATGTAGCTAAATTCAGCTTACTGAGATCATTTCCAACAGCAACAATGCACTCGGGTTTCAAAAGGTTACTGGCATATAACCGAACCAACCTTGACATTTCATTGTAGAGTTGGCAGGTAGTATTCTGTGTGGACTTCTGAAACAAACGGTTGAACTTATCCATTGATGGTAGAATAAAAGAAAGAAAGAAAGAAGAGTAAGGGTTTAGTGAGTGGGTTATCAAGCCGCTGTAAGATGCTAACTACTTTACTAGTTTCAGCCTCACTACATGAAAGAAAGAAAGACTTCAGGCCATCAAACTGATTTAAATAGCGATCAACACAACGTAAAAGGCTAAGTCATCTGGTAGTACAGTGTTTAAGTATTGTCTGGGGCTCTGATGTAAAGAGAGAATTCCAGATGTCACAAAATTCCTGCTTTCTCTTACTACTGTGGAAGAAAAAATAAAATACATCCACAAAGAGCTTGTCAATATCAACTGGAAGTGTTTGCATGCCAGCTTTTACAGAAAGGTCTGCCAAATGACAGATACAACCAACATCAAGTATGTGAGGGCACTCATTCTTGATCAATTTCTGCACGCCAGATCGTGCTCCCTTCATGACATTGGTAGTGTCAGACATGAAGGCCAAGCAGTTACTAAAATCTAGACCATGCTTACTTAAGCTCTCCTTCAGTGCCTCAAATAAATTTTGCGCTGTGCCAATGTTAACAACAGGCATATCAACAAATCTAGTACACACATCTCCAACTGTCGAATCAAAGGCACGAACCAAAATGATACACGATTTGTCAGTTTTATCATTAGACTCGTCCATCATAATGGAAAAAAACTTAGACAAATCATGAAGGGCTTTAGAAACATAATGTGGAGCTAATGCTTCCTTGATAATTGCTGCTGTTTTACTGTGGCCACAAGCAAACTTCTTAGCTATGGCAGAATCTGGAAACATTCTATGGAAGAGCTTTGTGGCATGGTTGCTGGTCTCAAAAGCAAGATTGTGCTTGGCCACAATGGTAGTCCACAACGTTTCAGATTTAATGACATTCTGGGGAGTTTGAGGTGAGAAAAAAGAAGTAACAGACCTTGAAGAACAAGCTTTTGCCATTTCTCCATGGCGTTTTCCCCGAACATGACTAGTCACATCATTTAGTCCACTGTGGGAAATACTGAAGTCAGATGCACAATATGTACACTGTGCAAAGCCATCACCTGTGGTAAACAAAAAAGCAATCTATATATTCTAGCTACTCTGCTCGCTATGTACTTACCTTTAGAACTCTTTGCAATGCCTGGGAACTTTTGGACCCACGTTGAATCAAAGTGACAGTGCCTTCTGGGCCTTTTGGCCTTAGGAGACAGAGACTGGGAAGAACTAGTAGCCATGGCTAAACTAGAACTAGAATCACAGATAGCTACAGCATAACATGATAATGACTCGGCAGCTGCACAGCATAATATGACTCAGCAGCTGCACAGCTAGGTAGGTTGACAGCTAGCTGTCAATCTCAATGATTGAGTAATTGCATCATCATGCTGATCATGCATGGATCAGCATGTTTGCATGTGTAACTAATGAACATGACGACAGATTTTATGTCAGATAGGCAGGCCCACATTTTTCCGGGACCAACAATACAAACTCATGAGGGTCCTTGGGGACCCGGGACCATGGCCCTAAATTCAGGTACCGTCCCGGCAATTCAGGGACCGTTGAGGCCTATGCACTCCACAAATGCTAGGGAACCCCCTACAGTATTCCGACTATTGAATGATTAATATACATATGTATATGATATGATTACCTATAGGGTAGTTGTTTAGTAAGTGATATTACCCTCCAAAACCAGTTAAACAATACAAACTTTGTAGCAATGAATGTTTAAATTGCATGAAATAAGGTGAGATGCACGTGATTATAGTGCTAAGTCTTAGTCATCTAAGGAAAATATGTTGTATTTTATTTTGCTTGTGCTTGCAAAACCAGGCATTGTCACCCCAGTCTAAAGTAGAGTATTATTCATTTTGGTAAACAGCCTTGTCTAGCTTATTTTACAACATACAGCTACCTACTGCCAATGTTTACTGGTTCAAGGTGATGACCTCAGAATTAAGACCAATTATTTCCATATATTTTTTTAGTAACACTAGCGCTATAACTCCTCTTGCAGGACAATAATGCAGCAACACTCCCTATTAATTAGTGTATACACAGTTCAATAGTAACTACAGAATATAATAGTAAACAAATGCAGCTCTTAATAGTCAGAGATAATCCACAAATCCTCAGTTGTACTAATACATATTCTTTAATACAGGTATCAAACTAAATAGTGCCAATTTTATGATACCAATATTTGATATAGAAAAGAAATTTAAAAGTTTATTTTCAAGAACAAGAATTCCATCCTACAATGAATCTTTAGTCATTTCCAAATGGAAGCATTTGTTTCGTGGAGAACCATTTTCAGCATTAGACATTGTGGAGGCAGATAATCTTCGTCCCACAAAACTTATGGTTGATGGTCTAAGATCTGGCTCTGAAATAAGCAGGGATGCACATAGACCTCCATTAGGTAAAACAATAATTTACCATGGCCATAATGTTTAAGATAATACCCAGTGTTATTGTGTATGTCACACTCCAATTTCACAACTTTCAAGAGTGCCGACTCTGTGCAATATTTATTCAGCATCACAAATTATGTATAATTATGTTGTGTCATAATCAATCTGATGGTTATTCACTTTTTCAGGCAGATTATGAAATGGGGGGGGGGGGGGGCCTTGCCCCCAAGGGTTTGGCCTTAAATAATTTTTTTCCTGGTTTGATTGCAAAGCCTAAGTTTGTACAGCAGGCTGAATAAAGTTGAAATTTTGCTTGTCTAGACTAGGAATGAATCTGAGGATTTCTGGTTCCATGTTTACAATAGTTACCAAGCAGTATTCCTGGATTTTTAAGAAAAAACAATTGAGAATTGAAAGGTGGGTATAGCTAATAGTTCAAGTATGTTTGAGACTTGCTATAATAGAAGATCAGCTGTTACTGTAACTTCTAATTACAACATGGACACCATATATCTGAAAACGACTCAAGCATTGAGTCATTTTCACTAGATATGCACCACATCCTCATTGACTTACTCCTAAGCCTTGACCTATAAATCAATAAATAAATTTTTTTAAATTTAAAAAATGGAAGGGTAAGCTCCTCCAGTTCCCCCGTACTGACTTGTATAAAACATATCCTGCAAAACACTTAAGTTCCTTCTGCAAGTACTGCTCATTCAGGTTGCCTCCAGGATAAAAATGGTGATGAAACAATGAGTGTTAAGTAGGCTTAATAATTGGAAAAAAGCCCATAAGGGATTGTAGCTAGCTGTCACAGTAAATTTGTAAATGTTAAGTGAAGATTATTCTCATGTCTCTAATGAAGCACATAATTTTTTTTTAACAATGTTATACTACTTTTGCACAGTCACTAACAAAAGACTAAAAATTTTAAACAAAATAGATAAAGCATTTATAGAAAATAATGACAGGATTAAGTAATTTTTTTGTGGCTTTGCCATCATGTTTTTTTGTTTTGTTTTTGATTTTGTTTTTTGGGGCTCCTCATAGTTTTCCCCCATAAATTTGAATACAATATAAAGCAATAGTGTGGTAATTATTCTATAAATTTGGTTAATTGCACTGTCATTTTGTTTTCACTATAATGTGCAGGGACTCAAAAGCAGAATTACATGACTACCTAATTTTGCAATTTATAAAATGCTTAATCAGCAAAACTGACAGTGTGACAGAACAATGTATGAAGTGCCTGAAAATAACCAAATCTACCCAATATGCTGACATCCCCCCTCCCACCACCCCTCCCCCAAACACCAACACAGGACCAGAACTACTTCCTACCCTATGTTTCATTACAATTTCTAAAGGCTTCTCAATTATTGTAATTGTAATCATTACTTTTGTTAGTTATGTAATTGGTAATCATTACATAGATGATGTATTCTAACCAACAACTGCTATACATATATTATATTATTATGCATAAGTATTTTGTGTTATAGTAATACTTTACCATAGCTGTATACCTAAAAGTTAGTGAATATTTATTATATAGAATCCACTGTAGATCAAGATAGTTATGGAAACAGTATCATCAGTTCTTTACCACTTACTGCACTTGTTATTATCATAACTATAATGTTACTCTTTTAACCATGAAACATAAAAAAAAAATACTATTGAATTGGTTTTTGTCAGTAGATCTACAATGCACCTAGAAACATGAAAGTAAAATGCATTCACAGCCACTTGTATGATAAACATTAATTGTATAGCTATGGAGTATAATAAAATCCACTTCAATTTGATATTTGCCTTGGGGGTATTTTTTAAATAATTTTTGAATATTACTTATATATTTTCATGCAAGATATTTTCCAATAGTATTTTTAGGTGATATCACTGGGTATACTAACTACCTGTTAAAATGTCCCCAGGACAAAGCTCACCCTAAACAAATAATAGGTGATATGCTTGAGCACAAATGCCAAGGGAGCCTGCCCAGTTAGGTAACCAAAGGGTTTATATATGATTTTATTATTTTTGAAGTTATTTATTTAAATAGTTATATATTTAAGTAGAGTCCATAACGCAGTTGGCTTAAAGCAACCCAAAAATATTAATTCTTATCTACCTAACATTTTCTCAGTAGTAGTAGTTTCTGCAGTATCCAATTTTAAGCTATTTTGATTGGTATCAAAATGTCCAGTGTTTTAGTTAAAAAATACAAAATTAACCACCTAAGCAACTGCTTTTTTTTATTTGAATTAAGCCACTATGACACTTCCATTGACACTCTTACTAAAAATAGCGGTTAATTAATTCTTGTGGTAGCTAGCTATTCTCCTAGCTAGCTAATCTCTTAGCTACTTACCTATAATATTATCTTACATGGTCTATTTAAAAATAATAATTTTCAGGTTTACCATTAGCTATAATCTTGCTATTGTAACTAATTTGCTACTATACTCTTTATTATATAAATTAAGTTTCACAATATAAAATAATAGAAAAAAAAGTTTTATAGTAAAATAGACTAGAATAAAAATAAATGATAATAATAAAATTAAAATAAATGAACAATGAATACAATATATTGGGGATACGGTTGGTGGGGATATGGCTGCTGCAGAGTTCTGGGAGAATTGTTGAGGTGAATAAGGGACTCGCTATTGCTCTGCTCTCCTCTCACAGTTCTCTGTTTAACTGGCTTGCTTTAACTGTGGCAGTTCTTGTTTATGCAGAAGTGACTTATCTTCTGTTCAGGTGGGAAAGAGCAGAAATATTCCAATTCTGCTATCTCCACACGAAGTTCTGACATCTTAAAAAATGTCATATCACAAAGCCTACACAAGTAACCGTCTCCATGTATCTCCAATACTTAATCCAAGGTAACCCCAACTTCTTTTCAGTTTCATTCTCCAAGTTAGATAAGCCACCTCTCCAGAAACAACCATTCAAGTAACACTTGCATAAACAAGAACACGCGTAGTTAAATAGCAACTGTGAGACCCCTCTCCAGGCGGGACCCTTGTCTCCCTTTACGACCTGAGCAACCCCCTCCCCTCGCAGAACCGATCTCTCCCTTTGCGTTTTGTAAAGAGCTCCCCTCCCCACAGTTGACCGCCCCTGTAGGATTGAATTTTAGCTGCTATTAGATTTTTAAGAGGAGTTGCAATTTATCACCAGGGAGATCCGACGCTAAAACGTTCAGCAACAACCGTAAAAATATTTTAAATGATGCTGCTGTTATCTAACAGCCACTTAAAGGTGCTGGCAGACACATAAAACTAGAATGTACAGTTAATAGGAATGAGAAAGTTTTTACTACTAATTTTGATTGCTACAATATTGCAATTATGTAAACGTAAGTTATATATAATTTAACATCTAATGCATTTCCAAGAATTTTTTTAATATCTTAACACAAGAGTGATTGATATTTTTGGCAGTCTGATTTCACTTTTGAATTCTTGCAAAACCTGCGTTTTTGTTTGTATCTATTGTTGATTAAGTATTGCTGAAAGTTACCTCTCCCCTAAGAAAATTCTGCTTAATCCTAAAATCCACACCTCCATTCAAATTAATTATATTCATAAAATTAAATAGTAGAATTTTAATCGGTCATTTGTTAATTTACAAGTCTTAATATCATGAGAAGTTTAAGTTCATGTTGATTCAGCATCATTATCAGCTAGGGGAAGTGAAGAGATTAAGGAATTCCAACACATTGCTCTGATTTTAACAGAGGAGCAGCGGTGGCTTGAAATGTTCAAATTAATTAATATCTGTAGAAGAATATACACTTCATATGTGTCTTTGTCACTTTCTAGTAGACCTAGAAATGAAATAAATTAGTGCTTATGGTGAGATTTTCTCTTTAATTAAGCAAATCTCAATTGATCAGCTATTCCTCAAACTTCAGTCATACTAGGTCCAGCTTGACCCTTTACTTACCTCTATAACCCAGGATAATGTCAAGGTGGCATTATTCCTTTTATACATTTCCAAGAAATGTAATTACTCTTCTACCCTAATACTCCCAGGTTAAACCCTATGGAAACAGAATAAGCTTCCACCCTACACAATCTACACTTACAATAACCATTGGACCAGTTGCACACCTGCTAAGTATGATTCAACTCAACCTCTTGCCTACTTTACTGTAATAATTAATTTTAATGGGTACTTTTATTTTAGGACATTCAGTTGAAATTAAATAATTACCCACTAATTATATTAAATGACTTGACTAAGCATTGGTTATTATTATTAATGACTGATTTGCTGTGTGCATTATAAGAAGACTATAAATACCTTTTATTTCTAAAGCATTAGTAACTCTAACTTAACAATTTTAGTACAAGTGAGGAACCAACTCATACATCCAGATTATCAAGTAGCAATACTAGGACAATCTATTTTTATAAACTGCTCAGTTAAAAATTCAATATGGCTCAAGGATTCTGATGAACTACCAGAGGGTGTCTCCATAATTGATAGATATTTAAGAATTCCAAGAGTTGCAATGGAACACTATGGAGTTTATACTTGCATAGATCCAGTAAGTCAAGAGCAAGGAGAATCTACACTTTATGTGGGAGGTAATAAGTATTTAGTATCAAATTTATGTTTTTAAATAAAATTTTAAGAAGAATCAAAACTAAGTAATAGAATCCCTCATTGGGACAAATTAACTTGGATTTTGAGATGATTGAGATATCTTCAAGATTTTAGAATACATTTTATCCAGTTACTTCATTGCACATGAGAGCTTACACACATGCACATCACAAACTTGATCTAAATAACTCTACTGGAGATATTCAATGTGTCCAGCTGTGTTGCTCTAACTATTCAATTACACAATGACTGGTGTGGGTGTCAACTTTTTTAATTATTGCTCTGCTTAGCTAATGCTCTATTAATGTTTACTGAGGATTAGATATAATTGTATTACACATACAAGTAAAGAACTTTTAATAAAAATGAATTGCTTTCTGAGAGTAGAATTTTTACTTTTATTAACAGTTACTTAATCTGGCTATAATTTTCAAAATTATACAATTTCAGGGAACCTTTATGTAGGTGGTTCCAAGAACATAATATTCTTGGAACCACCTACATAGAAGTTCCCTGAAATTGCTTTGGTAGTTATGAAGTTAATCTTGTGATGTGAGGTAGTGTGGAGTTCATAAACATTGTGTTTAATCTAACAAAAGGAACAAATAATGATAGGAAAGCCTCTAATTTTATATAATTTAATATATAATTGCAATGTTTTATTCCATCATATTTAGTATCTAACAGGCTTTGTGCCAAGGTTTACTAAAAATGGTTTAAGCCAGTATACAAGCAAATATTAATTACACTAGTTCAAAACCAGGTTTGTTATTTTAGCCCAGCACCAGCCAAGAAAATAAAATACCACTTGCCATTCCCAGCTTTGCAGCACTACAAAAATGTTTTTTGTATGCTAATTTCAACAAAGAAACTCTTCCTAAAAATTTCAGCCCTTTCTCATGAATTCTGAACCCCCTTAAAATTTTGATTCCAGATCATTCTTCACAATTTCTTTCTCAGCCTTCTTTTACCTATTAGATGTATTCTCTCTCTTTCACCTGCTTTTTTAAACAATACAGAATTTAAAATATTTGGTTGTCCTGGAATCGAACCCAGGACCGCTAGTTTAACGTGACAGCGCTCTGCCAATGAGCTGCAACAACCCAGCCTGCAAACAAACACTTCAATTCTGTATTTATACTGTTGAAGGGTACTGCTATGCTATAGTCTCACACTCAAAAGTCCAAGAAATTTCTCTTTTTTCATAGACACTTTATATTCGTTGAATTTTTTACTCCACTTATTTATCACTTCACAAGTTCTTTCTCAGCCTGCTTTTACCCATTAATTGTAGTCTCTCTCTTTCACAGGCTTTTCTAAACAATACAGAATTAAAAATATTTGACCACTGCCAAGAATCGAATCCAGGTCATTCCAGGTCCTCAATGCTTGAAACGGAGGTTGTTACACTGAAATCCTTCACCCTGCAGAATATAAATTTGGAATTAGAAAAAAAAACATTGCTGAGGCTAAATTTTCTTGTATGTGTGGTGAAATTTTTGCTGATAAAGGTTCAGTTCTGCTTGATTTAAGTGGAGTTCAACAGCTCAAAGAAAGTTTAAGTTCAAAAAGAAAAAAAAAACAAGCAGATAAGGGGATTTGTATGGAAGTTTGCTGTTCATTCAAGATTTTTAGACCTAAATATACCCATGTTGACAGAAATTAACATTGGGGATAGGTAAATTTCCCTAGTTAATTTCAAGTACATCACACAAATCAACTTCAAAATGTTCATGCATACATAAAGGGATCATACAGGCACTACCTTAACACTTTTACTATTACCAATACTGTGAAAATCACTGAAATTGACATACTTGGGATCATTTATTCAGACTATTGCTAAATGCTTCACTTTAATTTTTTTTTTGTATCTTTATCCATGTTGGCTACTGTATTAATTGGCAGCAAGAATATTGCAATTTTAATATATATATAAGCTGTATAAAACTGTCAAGCATGAATATATATTATAATAATAATGTCTATTCACTAATCATTATTATGAGAGTGTAGGGAGTCTGGATGCCTGTTCCCTTGTCAGGTCTAGAACTGGTGAAAGAAGATGAAGTGCAACTTGTGCCCACCACAAGTTTGCATTATAATACAATACAAGATAATAATATTTATTTCAGATTGTATGTTGCAGAGAAAAATAACTCCTTCATATCTCCAAGAGTTTTAAAAAGTGAAATTGGAACCAAAGCTGAGTTTGAATGTGAAGGAGACAGAATATTGTGGTTTCATAACCGAATTGAATTACCACAACAAGTTGAATTGAGTTTAGATTCAGAAAAACTTATAATCCAATCAGTACAGCTGCACCATGCTGGAGATTATCTCTGCTATATTACTGGACCTGATCATGATGGATTGGTATCTAAAGCTATCTTAATTGTAATAGGTAAAGTATTCTAATAAATTCCTTTAGTGTTTATCATTTCACTCTAGTTACAATGTTTTTCTTACATCTTTGCTCTATTTATCTCCCCAATCTATTCCCCTCCATAAACACTATGACCCCAACAGTATAACTTACTCAATTTTAATTTACATGTAAACATACTGATACTGAAAGATGGTTCCCAAAGTTCCTACCCTATCCTTCGATAAATTCAGTTTGTAAGCCTTGGTCATCAGTAGTTCAACACTGGCCAGTAATTTGGATTTGGAATGGCAAAATTGAATTTAAGTGTCCATTTTCTGATGCTGAGGTCAGTGTCCAAGAAGCATTGGAGTTATTGCATAAAAGGGGTACACCAAGAAAATTAAGCTTCTTGATCTCCAAGGAGAAGATGAACCCTACTCTGATAGAATTACACTGAAGTTAATGGAACCTGGCTTTATGGAATCCTTATTGTTGAAATGGACATATTTGTTACTTTGTTGGGAAGAGGAATGAGGTTTTTAGATCCATGGTGTACCACGAATAATTTGCAATGAACACTTTCTTACAGATATAGGTAGAGATAGCTAGCTTTTTTTTACAATAGGCAGTGTGTTAACAGGTGTTTCACACAAATCTATAGAAGTTTAACTGTAAACTGTATTACTCAAATTATAGATGGTGTCAAGCATGAAGTGGAATCTCTATTGGAAAGAATACGGCATATATTTCAGAAAACTTTTCATATAACCATTTATAGTACACTGTTCTGGTGAACATACTAAGTAATTAGGTCCATAATAAAAATGTTTAAGAATTGTTGGTGGAGTTATAAATGGAGAATGAAACATACTAAAATGAAGAAGCATGGCAAACGAGTATAAAACTTCAGTAGATGCAACATTGCCTTCGATTAATCCAACCACAAATACTTTCTTTGTTTATTATCTTATTCTCTTTCCAATAGAGATTCCACTCTAAACTTCTATAGATTTGTGTGAAACACCTATTAACAGACTGCCTACTACTACTACAACAAAAATAGCTAGCTAGTATACCTGCAAGAAAGTGTACATTGCTAATTATTCGTGCTACTGTGCCAGCTTATGAGTGGGAATCTATAAAACTTCATTCCTCCTTTCTCCCCAATATATTTTTTGCATTCAACAGCACAGCAATTCTTGAATTTGACGCCCGGATTACAAACGCCGAGCGCAGATTATAGAAGTGTACACACCGCTCGGCTACGGAATGTTATTGCTGGGGCTTTGGGTAAAACTTTCGGGTGGGGCATTTGCTGGGGCTTTGGGTAAAACTTTCGGGTGGGGCATTCCCTCGTGCTTCAAGAAGACTTTTATAACGTGCAGACAAAGAAAGTTCATCTAGTATTTTTCGGTTCTGGAATGGATTGAAATTTTTTGTCTCTTTGCCCCTAAGCCAAGAACTAAGTCTGTTATTAAAAGTTCAGCTTGAGGGATTCAAAGAAGAGTGTGGAAACTCTTTTTCTTTCTGTTTGTAGATATAAATTGTTGCTTCCACAAATTAATTTAGTTTCCTAATACAGTCCCTTTAATCTGGAGTAGTCAGACCCTATATACCATCCCATCAATGAGAAAAGATCTGGTGAAATGCAATAGTCATATAAGAATATAAAAAATTGTCAAAACTTCTTGGAGTAATTCAACTATTGGCATGTATCCCTCACATAGTGGATCACTCACACTTAATACTACCAGGGTATTTATAATCAATGGGCATTTATAATCCATCTGGGACAGTGTATGTATAATAATATAGTTGATTTTTCACTAATAAACAAAATACTACTAAGGATATTGTCACATCATTATTTAGGTGTAATCTTGTTGTGTTTCAGACCAATCAAAAATTCAACCTCGTAAAATAATGTATAAATCAAGCGAAACCTTTGTATTCAAATGTGATTCATATAATCCAATTACTACAACATGGTATTTCAATCAAAAGAAAAAATATCCTAAAAATGTCAACATAGTAAAGGGGGAAGATAATAAATTATTCATTGTGAGTTCAGCGAAAAAAAATGAAGGATTTTATGAATGTATTGGAACAACACATCTTAATAAAGGATTATTTTCAGCTACAGCTATAATAAAGCGGCCAGGTATTGTTTAATTATGAATAAAATCAACTATTAATAAGCTTTTAAACAGATAATATGAATTCAAGCAATAAATGTTACTTGAAAACATAATGAAGCGTTATAGGTGCTAGCCCTCACTATTACTAGCTAAACACTTACTAGCTAATACTAAATTATTTCCTCTCCAATCAGATAATACTAATAACTCAGTCTAAAGAAGACAGTAGTAAAAATGATGTCTTCAAAGGTAAGTTAAACTTGCAGAGGACACTCAGCAGTAGTTTAATGGTGAACTCCATTCACCTGAGTCAAGCAGTCAGTTAAATTCTCTGCATAAACCAAAACTACCTGCATAGAGTTGGACATGAAGGTAGGGGACATTACAAAAATGAAGTACCTAATTGTGGAGCTGAGCTTTGCATTTTGTTAACCATCTCTAAATTTGTTAACTGTGTAAGTTAATACCTAATTCATTGGTTAGTTGTCAGTTGATAATCTCCAAAATTGGAGTGGACTTACACTACTATTATAAACCTCTTGCCAATCCATGGAGATTGTACCAGGGGACTACCATTTATTAATATTTTTGAATGTTTGATATTTATTTCATTATATTAGATGATAAATGGTCTAAAAGTCGTTTCATAACATTAGTAAAAGAAAAATTAACTTTTAAAAGTGATAAAGATAAAATTAAAAAGTGGTCTTGGTTATTTCCGGGCGAAAACTTAGCGCCCAGTACCATTATAGACAATTATATTCCTACATATTCTCTTGATCCGTCATCAGAGGGAAAAACAAAGGATAAGAATGTCCTGAAAATCTCATCAGTCATTGGTTTAGGTAATTAAGAATCAGAATATCAGCATAATAATTATATATAGTACTTATTACATGAGCCAGAGTGTGATTGGCATGTTTCATGAGCAGGCTAATTTATTTTCAAGAGCCAGAGGTGAGTGAAAATAAAGTCTCAGAGTGATATTGCCAAATATTTCACTTTCAGGCTTTATTTTCACTGGGCTCTGGCTCATGCAAATAAATTAGCCTGCTCATGAAATATTTTGCCATATCACACTCTGACTCTTGTAATAAGTACTATACTAATATATAGTAACTATATATATATATATTATACATAATGTGTGTATATAATTCATTAATTGGTACAGGAGAACATCACAAGTTTGTTGGCTAAGTATTTCTACAGGTGCAGTTATCTTGCGAGTATAAATGCAGAAACGAACAACTAATGGTGTCAGGGCATAACTCCCTACACAATTCACAAATGAACTGAGAACAATTCACAAATGCACTTAGAAGAGTGGTAGCTTCACAAATGAGGAGTGTTCTAAGGACCAGATCACTAAAGTAGTTAACCTAAACAGGCTGATCAGTTAGTTATAGGTAATTAGAATAGACACAAGGTAACTTAATCTTTACAATAACTGACAACTGAAAGAAATAAACAAAATATAACTTAACCGGTAAAGTTCGATGAACACCTACAACATTGCTGATTGACGAACATCGACTAAATATGGCAGAAAATAATTTAATAAGTGGTATAATGAAGGAAATGATAACTACAACAGGTGAATGAATAAGTGAAATAATCAAAAATTAAAACAGTTGTTTGTTGGCTGTTTCTTGACATTAGGGAGACTTGGAGCGGCTGCTCAGCTGGCCAGAACAAGTGGGAGAAGATTAGTCCCGCCGATAAGGAGTTGGCAATTAGCGCGCGTTACTTGTAGTGCGTTGTATTTGAGTAATGGTTTTCAATGTTGGTGCATCTGCAGGTTGGTAGTATTTAGATTAAATTCTGTATAGTATTTTTTTTTGTTCTGTAATACCTATTGAGATGCACTGGAGTTTCTTTGTGATTATATTTATATAATTCTGTGGTGTGGCTTGGCTGATTAGAGTCAAGTCAACTGGGGTTCTGGTCGTCCAACGTCTTCACGAGGAATGGCCAGGTAGTCGCTACCACCAGGGAAGTCCTGCGTTAGGGATTGAGCTGAAGCTAGCTCTTTAATAGCCAACGGTTAAGTTAACTAATTTATTAGAACTTGAGTTAAGTTAACTAATTTATTAGAACTTGAGTACAGGTAAAATCCGCTAAATACTACAAAGCAGCCATTATATATAGAACCACTTGTAGCAGCATTGGCTAAAATATGACACAGAAAACAGAGTTGCATCATGGTTCAATGTGGTAAGTTAATGACAGGATGATACCAGAGTTCATGACCACTCTGAGGTGAGAAATGCACACATCACAAAACACAAAATGATGAAATAGTTATTAAAAGATTGCAGGCTGCATAAACACACACAAATACATCTTCTGTTCTCATGTGTGACTCTTCCAGCTATGTGGTTGTGGAAGATACCAATTCCTCATCTTTTTCTTAAGCTTATCTGTAATAGAGTTGGGACAAAGTTTCAGTTGTTTCAGCTGGGGAGGGGGGGAGTATTTCTTATTAACTATGGAGGTATGTGACGATGAGACCATATCGTGTTACTAAATATGAAATCAAGGCGCGTACACCCCGATACTGAAAAGTTTTTATTGGCCGCCCTGTTTAAGTTAAGCTGATTTTCCCAAAACCCGTCATATTTACCACATTGGTGGCCATGCAACTCAACCTCCTCTGAAGTAACTAAATCAGAATGTCTTAATGTAGTGTTAGGTTCAAACCTGTGCAGTAATTCCCTGCTTTTCATTTTATTTTATTTTTTTGCTTTTTTTTTTTTGTTTTTAAGTTTAGCACTTGGGGGAGAGTGGCTACTGTGGCATTGAAATACCTTTACCATATACACTAACTTTAAAAATTAGACCTTTTTTGTAGCTGACAAGTTAGGAGTTGAAATTAATTTAGTTTGCTAACTATGGAGGCTTGCTCCATTTGTCTTCAAGCACACCACTAGTATAGATTAATGTCCATAGCCTCCACAAGACCTTAGTAAGCCTACCTTACCAAATTTCATCAACCAACTAATCTTAAACAGAAGTAGCTTGACATCAAATGAATAATAATTTACATTTGAATGATTAATGTTTATATTAACAGGGACAAATGAATCACATGAAATGGAAACTGTACTTCATAGAAACAATCCTCCAAAGTTTAGATCTAAAATTCATTCAGTTCAAGTTAATCCTCATGAAGAAGAAAAAAGATGGAGTGCATTACAAACTAAAACTAGACAATTGTCATTGGCAGAAGCGGATTACCCAGAATATGAGGAACATTGGGATTTAGAAAGGTTAAGAAGTGTTGACTTACCATCAGAATGTTTGTCTGACATGGAGTCATGTATAGGTATGACAAACTGAAGCATATGCACGCAGCTTGTTGTTGTGCCATCTGGAGCACATCTCAAGTACTTTTTCTCCATGGAATTAGAATTGCTTGTCCTTTCTAATGTTTTGAATACCATTTAGCTGTAATATTACAGGATACAATATATATTATTATATAATACTCATTCTCAAGCATTAAGTGCATCCTCTAAATATAAAGGAGTTACACTTGCTCTGACAGCTCCAATGCCACCAAATTGTCACTTAAAATCACTTAAACAGGCTATGTTTTACTTTCCCCAATGAACTGCATAAGAAAATGAACACTTGAATTTAAATTTAAAATGTGCTTTATTTAGTTCAAATATAATATTTATTATTTATTCTTTGTATACAGATGGTCCCCCAAGATCTGGCCTATTTTGCTATCTTCAAACTAAAACTATATTGTTGTTACCACTTGTTGTATTTAAACTTTAGAAATGATGAAGGTTACTCGTGATTTTGTATAGGCTACATTATTCGTGATGTATGCTATTTAACCAGTTTTATGACAGTAAATTTTGTTTTAGTTGGTTAATGTAAACACTAATATGGACACAATAGGTGACCCTGTCCCTCCTGTACTGAGACATGGGGGCCCTGCTCCCTATGCCCTCCCCCATTTTTTCTAGACCACCTTTTTCTAGACCAATGTTTCAATTATTTTTTGTCAATAATACTGTAGAAGAGAAAATAAATTTTGAAACGCTCTTTCAGTTTGCAAGTAAGGTTTCTTACTTTACTCTCAATTATAAATTCAATTTTCACAGGCTAGATAAATGAATTGAGTTATAGAAACTACCTTTAACAAAACAAACCTAGGTTTTAATCTAACTAAAACCCATTTTTAAACATATAAGTTGCTGCCTTTTCTGGTCAATATAAGCATTCATATACCTTTACAGTTGTACAAAAATTGAGTGAACACATGTCCATTCCGTTGATAAAATGGTAATAAATCAGGATTCAAAAGTCTAGCAAAGGAAAATCTTACAATTATATCCCAGCATCTCCTTAAGGACTTAGGAATTATAAGCAAATCCCTCACGCGCAGTTACCGGGAGCGCAGTGAACGAGACACTCCTGGGGGTTACAGAATTGAAAATCGGGGACATTTGTTTATTTATGTATGGGCATACTGAAGTCGTTTTGTGCTTAGACCCTCGGCGTGTTTTCTTTTTGTATTCGCTTCAAGGTCTACCCCTTCCCCACCTCCACTAATAAGAATATTTTCGTTTAGCGATCCCATACCATTCAAGGAAATTCGTATTAAGTTGTTTGTGAATGCTAAAAGGCGCACTTAGATCTAAAAATTTACTGTTAGAAAGACTGTGTTCCTTCCCCCCACCCCCCCCACCCCCCACGCCCACTTATTATGGGAAGGTAAAGGGTCCGCTACGCCAGATTGCGTAACCATTACCCTAACATTTTGCGATTAGAAAAAACAACAACAAGAAGTTCTAGAGCTCCAAGTCGGATTCGTGCCCGAGTTACTATAGTGGCACTCCGTCGAGATTGCAATGATGTGGCAAATTTAAAGTGTACGTACGTTTCCAGGCATTGCAGACCAGTCTATTCTAGGACTATGATCAAGAAGACCAAAAACTACTGAACAGGAGGTGGGATGGCCTTCAACTATGCCTGAGCAGCACCAAGTTGGTTAAAACTATTGTCTTATTTTTTGGGGTTGTTATTGTTGTAGAAGTAAGAGTTTGTTGGTCAATAATACAAAGGTAAACTGGTAAACTGAAGTTGGATGCAATTGACAGTGTTGGAATCATAATCTGATATACTGGAGCTGAAACTGGATTTGTTGGAGTTGAAAGGGAATGTATGGAATAGTGTGGGATTTAGAGGAGCTAGATTTACTTGTGGCATAACTGAGTTTGCTACAGTTGGTGAGATCAGGCTGCTGAACGAGACATGTGCACAGTTACTACAGACTAGTGTGAGCAGAATCATTCTGCAATTTACAATTGAGCCAGAAAAATCCCTGAATCCATCTGCAGCTCCTACTCAACCTGAAAAATTTGCATTGAACATCATCAATTTCACCTATGTACTTTCTTCCAATATTTTGTCTTATTTCTGTCAATTACTTTCTGCCCATGTGGTTAAAAGGTTAATTGTAACAATTTATCACTATCATTATAAGAAAATAATAATGTAATATAATTATAATAATTAATAATAATGTAATATAATTATAATAATTAATAATAATGATGATGATGATGAAGCTTTGCTTACTAGGGAGTGTTCAGATTGATTGCTATAAATCACCCAATATTATTTAGCATCTCTGCACATTACTATTGTGTATGTGTTTGAAGTGGTTACATGACCTCTTCTTTCTTCACAAAGTTGTATAGCCATAGAAACACTTCTTGAAAATATACTTCTCTTTTCTGCAGTCAATGTTGACATTGAAACTTTTTCACCTAAAGGGGTCTGGAAAAAAAGTTAATAATATAGACATTGTCTGCTGTCAATGTTGACAAGATTCACCTCTCTTTCCGCTTTTTGGGGATTCAGTTAAGACCATGGCTTCAACAGATTAGACAATTCGATTTCTGTTCGTAGAAAACGTATATTATAACAAGCTAAGTGCAGAGTCCTAGTAAATCTTAACCATGAGTGTAGACAAGGGGGTGCTTGGGGGTGCTCAAGCACCCCCAAATTTTGTGACCAATGGAGTGTTAATTAAGAGAGGTGGGATGTTAAACATCAGGAAGTGGGTTATTTAGATTGTGGAAGTCCATGTGGCCTGAAGATTCACCTAAAAAATAAGTGAGCTGCCAGGTATGGCATCAACTAGTCAGGATAGTGAGATTGAGTTGAACTGTTCACTTGCTGCTGGACCACATCAACCTATATTAAACTTCACCAAGCAAACTTTTGGCAAACAGCAGCGAAGTTTCTCTGTTTCATGGTTGGTATAGCCGGTATCCTTGGATACATTATGTGCAAGGGAAGGATGCTGTTGTTTCTTTTGACTGTACCATTGCCATCCAAAGAAAAATGCCAATATTTGGCTATAACACATTCTCAACAATAATTATTGAATAATTCTTAACTATTTTTTTTGAAGAAAACTTAAATTTTTAAGGAAAATTTCCCAAAAATCTTAAAAAAATGATTTTAACTTGTTTGTGGGCTATGCTTCAGATTGCATACTTTATAGAATGGGTTCGTGTTACCATACTTTTATTACGTTGCTTGGTAAAGGGGTTAGTAAAATCAGGACAGCTGAAAAGCTTCACTTAAATTGGGTCCAGAAATAAGCATTAAATAATACCGTCCTTCTGAAATCAATCGCTGATATACAAAATAGTGAACACGCTATTGTTATGTTGATCCAAAGCATGGGTCCTAATTTTAAATAGGACCCAAGAATGGGTCCTTATTTTTGAAGAGGACCCAAGAATGGGTCCTTACTCTTTTATTAGGGACTCAATTATAGTTTCATATTCTTGAATATGGACCCAAGGATGGGTCCTTATCTTGAATAGGTCCCAAGAATTGGTCCCTATTTTTTTAATAGGACCCAATAATCGGTCATAATTTTTTTTCTTTTTGTATTCGGACCCAAAGTTTTTGGAATAAGTGCCAAGAAAGGGCCCTTATTCTTAAAAAGGACCCCACAATGGGTCCTTATTCTTGAATATGGACCCAAGAATGGGTATTTTGTTTATAGTTGGGACCCTATTACGGGTACACATTCTTCAATAGGGACCCAGGAATGGGTCCTTATTCTTGAATTGGACCCAAGATTGGGCCCTTATTCAAACAAAAATGGGTGATTCTTGAATAGGACCCAACAGTGGGTCCTAGACTCAAGAATGAGTCTTTATTAAAACTCAATGACGAGTCTATACAATTGCATATAGCCGAACAATGGATGAGAGCTAAAGTGATTGCCACACAACCATTGTGCATAGGTGAGTCTTTCATAATATCTGCAACTTATTTATACTATTAGAGAGCATGCAATAATATTTAAGAATACGTAGAAATAGTTAAGTAAAAGGGACATATGATAATAGTCATACACCAATTTAGTCAATAACTTGCTCATTTGAGTCACAGTCAACAACAGATAGCTTCTGAAGTGTATAAGATTTGAGCACCCCCAAAAAATTTTTTTTGTCTACACCCATGTTAACACAGTAGAGCCTTGAGTGTACAGTAAGTCACGACGTAAAAACGCTCAATAGAACGCTAACTTTACACACCCCTAATTAAGTCATGTACTTAGGTGACTACGAGTAAAGGGTGAAATACGCCAGACTAACGGTTACTATGCACCCGCTTCGTACCGCTACCACATGTGATATAAGTAATAGTTATGCCATGGCCAACGAGGGGTTATGGAATATAACCATCCCGAATATTCCATAACCCAGATGTTGCCATGGCACAACTGTTTTATACCATAGTTGCTGCTACTACTACTCTCTCATATCCACCTATATGGGACCAGCCCTACCACATATAACTCTCCTGTCGCTCTCATACCACAGGAATTTACCACAGCTAGCTGCTTTACTGCTTACTGCTGAGCAGCCCAGGTAGAGTTAGATCTGGAGATAACAGCTGGCAGCTACAATGCTAAAGTAAACTTGCTAAAGTAAACTTGCTAAAGTAAACTTTCTGGCGTGCTTCAATTGAATTTTAATTGAATTTTAATTTTGTGCCGGAAACACGGAAGAATTCGCTGGAAGAATTCGCTTGAGGTAAATATCATAGCCCCAGGAAGCACCCTGAAAATATCATAGCCCCAGGAAAAATTACCGGGAAAATATCACTTTTAATCCATGGGTGTTACCGCAGCAACCATGGTATAAATTCTGATAACCCTATACCAACTATAGTGCACCAAGGTGCTCAACAATCCCGACTTCACCGCCGTAACACGCCCACTTTCGCGTTATTTACTACACCACTTACTTTTACGCTGCCTGCGCTCACGTGCTTCTGTTCGGGAAGAATATGGCGAAAACTGTTAGTATCAAGTTAAAGTTACCTATTTTATCTTTGTGTGTGTGGGGGGGGGGGGGGGGAATTAGTGTATATAATATGTAATTATACGTTTTCGAGGTACTATCATGAGTACATTGTCTCTCTGCCTTCATCAAATTAAGGACTAGTTCACCAGGTTATGGATACTTTACCAATCTACCAAGTAAATACTCTGTCAAAAGAATTTGCTATGCAGTGTACTATAAAAACTTGTAGATCTGTACTCAGTTTTGGATTGATAAATATTTTTAATTACATATATAATTTGTATAGCCTCCATGTTACCAGTGCATAATTTATTTATTTATTTATTTATTTTAATTCTACATAATTGTTTTATGGAATCTGATTAGAGAAAAATTTTAGGCAGGGGTATTTTTGACTACTGAACTTGAACTTAGAACAGAGCGGGACTAAATACCTCAATTTGATTGGTCCTGTTGCATGAATCTATTTCACTTAGAATCACGCCCAGCAGCACTTTGACCCAGCTACTGTTTGTCTCGTTACCGAGAGATATAATTTTGAAATTCTGGCTACCAACATTTACGCAGGGTTTTTTTTAACAATTGTGAAGCTGTGTCAATTATTATATTGAGTTATATTATTATTTTTTTACCAAGCTGTGACAAAAGTTTGACAATCTGGCATATTTGATTAAGTATAGTACTACATGAAATTGATACATAGATTTGTAGTAATTGATATGATCTGAGTTTAATGGCTAGACTTCGTTGGTGAGATATACTAGCTAGCTAGCAGAATTATTTTATGTTGAGATTAATATTATATTTTCTGAGATTTCGGCTGTGCAAATCGCTGGTTAATCATATAGTCGGCGATTTGAATGTTAGTGCTTTCTTCCTGTAAGCTACACTCACTCTAATCAGAGTAGGAATCAAAGTCCTCACAGGATATATTCTGAATTCTTAACTCGTGAGAATTCTCTTCTTTGCAAATTTCCCAAGCTAAACCACACGGTTCACATAGGCAAGATGAGCTGTCACATAACTTGGTACACTCGTTAGTTACTTCATTTCCATCACTGTAGTACAGTCTTAACGTATCTTTCTGTTCTAAAAAAGTTAGATTGAGGTACCATGGAAATCTACGGGATTTAGAAACCCTCAGGCTCCTAGTAGCGTCCTCGCTGCTCGGACGCTGTTATCGTTATAGAAACATTTACCGTTAATTGTTACCTAGTAGGGTACTTCCGGTATTATCATGAATATATCCATGTTTTGTACATTCTTGTCAGCAAAATATCTGTTCTTTATTGACCTATATTTCAAATCTGATTAAGCCTAGACACATCCTGTTTAGGTACAGATAGACAGTGACCTTTAAAGGGCTATTCCCATTCCACCCGCAATTCAAACCGATTCCACACGCTATTGCGCAGTAACCACTACAAGAAATGTCAATTAACACGGTTAGACGAGGCTGGTTTTGTGGGTTTCTTATCAATAACTGGAAGCGCTTCAGACATCTAGGCTGAGGTGAGGCAATAGCTTAAATATCAATTAACTGCAACATTGTATTTAGAATATGCATTTTTTTTTGTTCACATAATATGAGTTCAAATAATGACTAGTTCAATGGAGTACCACCAAGAACAGCTGCAGAAGCATTGCAGAATCTGTGGGAATCGCCTCAATAAGGCCAAAAGGAGAATACAGCCTGTGTATCCATGCAAAGAGCACTCTTCTGATCTTTTGTGTGTTGCTGGAGTGGGGAATGTAGCCACAGAAGACAGTAGTCTGGCGTCGCCGACCCTTTTCCTTTTATTATTATTATGCGTGGGCGAGAAGCTAACGTATACTACTTGTGCAACCGCAAACGCGTACCAGTATGACGTCAGTACGCAATAATTTGCACGCGAGTATTATAAAGCTAAGTTACGGGTGTGCTATCCAGCATTGCCATGGCTTCTTTTCTACCAACAGTTTGTGTTGCTTGTGGTGGTCCAACTAAATCTGGTTGTAGACACTGGGTATCCCAAGTCTCAAAAACGCTTATTTCACTAACCGTTCCATCCGTATCATCAAGAAGAAGGCGAGCCACGCAGACTTTACCCTAAAGGCACATGACTATTTCAAGCAATCTGATTGGCACGCAGCTATAGCTGCGTGTGCGGTTGCACAAGTAGTATACGTTAGCTTCACCAGACCGACTAAGAAGACAGTGAAGTCTTCCCACAGTGCTATTGCAACCTCTGCCATTTTAAATTAAGGAGGGCCAATCTTACGCAAGTGATAGTCTTCCTTTCCCTCCCATCACTGCCATTACCACACCAGGAGGAGGACTGCAAAGTAGGTGGAAATTAATTAATGTACTGGCAAAAAATACACACTCCTAAAAATAAAACAACTAATGAAAACAAAAACAAAAATAGATAATAGGTTAGACATTTAAAAAATAATAATAATTATAATAGGTATGATCACATTTTCGACAAGTGTCTAAGGGTGGTAGACGTAATGCAAAATCTGCCAAAGGTAGAGTAAGGCCTGCTGGAGAAACACTAAGGGCTGTAATTGAACACATCCGGTGTACAGCTCCTCCAAGTCCACCACAGGACACTGCTCACTTCTTCCCTTCACTTATGCAGGAGAAACTGTTGTGCTCACTGTCACAAGGTAGCTTTCCGGCCGGTAGAGCTTTCCTGCAAACAGATAGTGTGTTCCAGTTTCTGCTGTAAAGCTATAATACAATCGAACTCACTGAAATGTCCCTGTTGTGCAGTGACCACATCCTGTCTAGTGAGACCATTTGTCCTCCCTCCTCTCTATTTATGTCATTGATGGATGACCTTCTAGTGAAGTGTCCCAATGCATGTGGTTGTGCGGTGAGGCTGAGTAAATACATCAACCATCAGGAAAGTAACTGCCATAGTTTTAGGGAAAACCCCAACTCACCATCCAGGATCAATTTGAAAGATGTGTTGTCGAAGTCCTCTACATCTCCTGCAACACCTGCAGAAATTCAGGAAACACACTCTTTGGTGAAGCGGCTTCAGAACCAAGGCGAGATTTCTTCCACTTCCACACCTATAATCAAAGTAGGAAGTTGAGGCCAGGTATGTTGACAGCATTTAGGTTAGAATTGGTTTGAAATTTGTATATTTGAACTAAAGCCTATCACCTTGGTGCAAGTCCCAGGTGGACGAGTGGAGACTAGTGATGCGTGCGCTAAGACAGTCCGTAGGCGCACCAAGACACTGAGTTTGGTACGGAAGATTGCCAGCTGTGGTGACAGCACTTCTCAGCTGGGTGAGGAGATAAAGGTACTGTCTAACTTGGTGAGGCAGAGTCTTCTTCACCAAGCACAGCTTCCCATATCTATTTCTGTGAAAGACTCGTTGGCTATGAGAGCCGATCTGGCTATGCCTTGGAGTATTGAGACGGTAATAAACTTTAAGCCATACTTATTTCTTGACTTACCAAATATGTATCTGTAGATGGTTCAAATCTTTCAAGATTTGCATAGCCACTGAACGCCAGCAGCGGATGTTTGCGAAGGACATTGTTGGGAAGGACATAATAGCAGAGAAAGGGGCCTTTAGCTTCTGCGAGCAAGGGAAGGAGGAAGTCATAAAGGAAGTTCCCATTGTATACAGACCTAACCTCATAGCTGCAATAGCAGAAATAGTGGATAAACATCAGGGCCGTAGGAAGCAAATTTGAAATGGTACGGCCAAAAAAACCACACCCACTCATTATTAATATTGTGTATTTTTAGATCGATGTTTGAAGCATAGAAGTAGCAGGCATGCAATGACAGCAATGAAATCTCAATTTTCACTTAATGAATAATTTTGACATAGTGATAATCCAAGGATACAAAAGAAAAAAATAATTAGTACATGAAATAAATTTAAAATTGTTGTATGTTATTCATTCTATGGTCATTTCCAGTTATAAATTCATTTGAACAGATTTTTAAGTCTAAATTATCAGTTCTATGCTATGGAAAACCTGAAAAACATACTCTCTATTCTTGAACTTTTCTAATGTATGTGTTTTTGAGAGCATAACACCAACATCTAAACAGATTTGGGGTACAGTAATAACAGCATCCACTGCTGCTTTATGGAGAAGACTAGCTTCATGTTTGTTAAAGCACCCAGTGGCATCTTTCCAGTTCCAGAACTCACCAGATATAAAAGTAGATTCTCCTGCATGCCCAATAGAAACTTTACTTTACCTGTTTTCAAGCCATTGATGCAAATGTGACAATAAGCTAAATCTCCAGAGGCATCATAGTGGATCCATTTCCACTTGGCGAACCACGAACTTTGGAAAGAGCGGTTCACTGTCCAAACTGACGCTTGGGGAAGCTGTGGCTCTGCGGCTGATATGGCTCAGAAGGAACATCTGGTAAGGCGGCCATGCCTAAAACTTATCAAGCTGGGCATGCACAGTACTAATTTTAAAGTGGGGGTGTGGTTTCTTGGGAAAAAAACGGCACGGCCATGGCCGTGCTGGCCGTGCCAGCTCCTACGGCCTTGAACATGAAAAGTAATGTTAACCAATGCCTATACAACATACTAATTGCTTTGCTAATGAGATTTATCGCCATAGAATCCACAGGGGGAAGGGTCTATATTGAATAACTGACACAAATTTTTTTTTTTCATTCAAGGTCTACTGCTGGTTTGACATGGCATGATGGTGCCATACCTTCAGATGAGATTTGGGTAAAGCTTGGTGGTGACAAGGGGCGTGGCAGCTTTAAGCTGAATCTTCAGCTTGTCAACACTGCCCATCCAAACTCCATGAAAGGGACCGCTCTTCTCTCTGTTTTTAAGGCCGGCGATACAGTCATAAACCTCCACACAGCACTAGACATGTACAGGGAGCATGTCATAGAAGCTCAGGGGATGAACATCAAGTAATAAAAAGCAAAACATTTTGTGGTTACTTTAAAAAAAAAATACTTGCTTTTAGGAATTGCACTGTCAAGATTTTCTTTTCCGGAGAGTATGAGTATCTCTGCCGTATGTATGGCCTCAGTGTTGCCAGTGGTATGTGCTTTAATAAAAATATTAAAAATATTTTTTTTAAATCTTTTTTATATAGTTACATGTGCACCTCACCTTTAGGTCAACATAATTGCTTGTGGTGTACAATACCAGGTTCCAAATTGGTGGAACCCTTGGCCAGTAGAGGATCTTTTCCAGCCAGAACATTGGACTCCCTCAAAGCTGACCACTCTAGGTTCACTTCCGAAGGCCACGGAAATATGAAGCGGGCAAAGTTATTTAATAACGTAATTGGAGAGGCGTTATTTGATATTCCGCTAAACAATGTAATAATTACCTCTAGATAATCAAAATAAAACAGGTCTGCATACCAGGCCTCCACTTGTCCCTTGGAATTTTCAATCGACTGTGGACCCTCCTTGAAGAAGCCTGCTCTGAGCTAGATTTTAAGCTGTCTTCTCGAGGAAGTAATAGCCCATCCTTTAAGAAACAGGGTGATATGAGGGTGGAGTTGCAAACTGAACGCAACTATGCCGATCTGATTACACAGATGATTAATTTTCACACGCTGACTATGGACAGTGCAGATGATCTCTGCGACCAGTTGAAGGCAGATCTGGCTACTTCACAACTGTTCATCAGTGAGAAGGTACCATAGTACATGTAATACCCAAATATTTACTAATGCTCATCATAAAATAGTCAAAAGAAATATCTAAGTACGAACATACCCTCAAAAAGGAGTTTGATTATGCCAAGGGGACTCTCTACAGCTTGTTGGACAGGAGCCTCCAGGCACTGAGGGTAAAACGTCAGGCGTACCAAGGAGGTACCTTTATCGGCAATCATGTCCACAAATTACTTAAGGTAGACAGACTAGTATAGATTGGAATTCTGAGCTTGACTGTTGTTTTTTTTTTAATCCCCTCTCGAAAAAGAGCATCTCCTTTATCTCCAGCAAACTAAGGGAAGTGGCATCCACCCATCCAACCATTGCTGCATATATCAACCAGGCTGTGGACAAATTCACCACTGCCTTTACTCTGTTTGGCAAGTGCCACAGAGGGTACAATTCCTCCCATTGCATGTCTGATAGGGAAATAGACAAACTAGGTAGATAAATATATATATAAGTTGTTGTTTTTTGTTTTTTTTATACTTACTTCATTGTAATAGAGACTAATATCATCAACTTCTTGAAGTTTTACAGACGTTCATTTCCCAAAGCTACAGTGCTCCCCAAGATGCACATTCTTGAGGACCACGTTGTGCCCTGGGTTAGGAGATGGCTGCTTGGTTCAGGATTAATGGGAGAGCAAGGTGCTGAATTCATTCATGCTCATATCATGAAGTTGGAGTGAATCCACCAAGGGGCACGAAGTCTGATGGCTTGGGCTGTTGTGTCCTAAGTCCAACGAGGGTGCTACTAGGGCCAGAGGGCTTCTAAATGTGCCCATAGGTCTCAGTGTCTAGTTAGTTTAGAACATAACCATACAACCTGGAACTCCTTCTCTCTCTCAGCTAAGTAGTTGTGGTATGTTTACTTGGTTCGTGCTCATGACTAGAGAGTTCAATAGATGTCATTCAATTCACATTCATGAAATTGTACTCTACTCATGTTGACGGCATTTTCACGACCTAGAGGCTAGTAAAAATGCCTAGCAAGAGTAAAATATAATGAAAAAACGTTTACTCAAACAGGGTTTGCACTGATTATCATTAAAAGTGGGGTTTGGATTTGTGAGTGTTGATATTCTAAATAACTCCCACCATAACATAAATAAGTCCCACCATAATATATTAGAAGTGGGGTTTGGATTTGCGAGTGTTCATATTGTTGAGGTTTAGATTGGTGAGAGTATTGTATGAAGATCTTTATAAATTTCGCAAATATATATTTCTGTCTAATCCTGCAACATGTTTTATATTTTAATGCTAGTTGCCTAGGCAATCGTGGTGTAATCAGAATGGACCATTGTGGTGTTTTACAGACGTGTAGCAGTCTTCTTGCTGGGGACTCCTTACGATCATCCAAGCGATATAATGCCCTTGATGAAACAGCCGTATTTGGTTCAGGATGTCGCCACGAGTTCCCATTATTATTTATTTATTTGAAGCACGGAAAAAGGTATGTTCTTTATTTGTTGTTGAAATAAACCGGCATGTGCTACAAGGTAATGCTGGACCATAATTCCTATCGAAAGCATGTAAAAAAAAGAAAAGACACTAACTAATGCTACACATTGAAGTAGATTCTCGTTGACATACATATATGCAGCTCAAGACTGTTATTGTCTATAGGTTATCATATGTGGTATGGATGCTGGAAGAGCTTGTGCAGCGCATTCCAAGTGCTGTTGATGTCTATGTGATGCACGACATTGCGTGTACTTTAGTACATCTCAAAAGCAGAAATAGGGAACACCTGCTGAAGCGTGTTCACTTTGCTCTTCCCTCCTTCCACGCCTATGGTCGCAATGCTGCTTGTCAGGTATATGAGGTTGTAGGTAACAATTAGTATATTGTCATTATCAAAACTCATTGTGTAGGCTGTGTATCGTCCCATTAACTGTGAAGGGATAGGGTTGTCAGATGGATAGGGCATGGAGCGCATGTCATTTCTACGGAGATTCTCGCGGATGTCAAAAGAGATGCGTCCTGCCCATTGAGTGGATCTTCTCACCCATGTACTGCTTTATTATGCTCACTCAGCAAAAAATGGACTTCGTAAGATAACCAAGCTCTGTATTTGATAAGTAGGAAATCATTTAATATATTGTAGCCTCTCTTCTTTGCAATCGCTGGAAGCGAGCTAGTGAAATGCATGAAGTAGCGAAGAACACGTTTGAATCTTTGTGCAGCTCAGTATCAGGTATTTATGACTGCATTTTTACTGTATGCAGTAATGTCTATTAATGTATCACCTGTAGTCCCATTGACGGAGTCCACACTGGAAGAGTGGATTATGACACGTCGAGAAGTTATGACAAGTGACCTGAAGCCTCAACCTGGTAAGTGATGACAGCATGTAAAAACACTAGATGAGTGGCTTGAGAAATACGATTTTCAAGATTGTAGTGGTGTCAGCTTGTAAGTTGTAGTAGTAAATTTTTTTGTGAGAATATACCATTGATTTATTGGAAATGTTACGTTGACTGGATTAAATGGCAAGGTGAAAATCACAAACAAATTTGACATAATATAATTGTGTCTCTACAGTCGCCCGTGAATGGAAACGATCTTACTTCGTTCTTGTCCTCTCTTACTATACCAGGTATTCCACTTAGTTTTCCTAGTAAATGTGTGTATAATAGTTTTAATGTAATATATGTGAGTAGACTACTAAACTGCAGCAGCGATGTTACCGGTGAGACAGCGAGCCAACGAAAGTTAAAGGTTACAATACAAGGTCAGTGTATTACCTAATTTAACCCTTTCGTTCCCAATCCCGCTTTGAAGCGGGTGAAGACCGGTTGGCTTCTCCGAATTTTTAAAAATAGTTACTATATAGCTAGAACCTTCAGATTGCATACACAGGTGCCCAATGCGTTGGAGAAGCATCTAAAATAGCTGTCAGCCAGGGCTGCTTCGACAGTACCTCACAGCAGTTGCGTTTATTTCTTCCTCGGCAAAAAAAAAAACATCGGTTCTCCGTCGAATTTTTAAAAAAGTTACCTTCTTCACAGCACCTTCATTTATGGATCCAGTCATCTCCAGAGCTTTGTAGAAGAAGCGAAAAATTGCGTGAGCCCAGTAGCCTTCCGTAACACATTGAAACAACCGCTTCTTTGCCAACCAAGACTTTGCGGTTTGACTTACTGTCTTCTTTTTTTTTTATAAAATTGCCAGTTCAACTGGGGGCCTCCCCATTACCTACAGTCTTAGGTAATGCTTATTACATCATAGGAAAAAAGTGAGCGTGTCGTGTGATCCAGGTAACTATGCAAAAAAAACAAGGTCAATTTGGAAAGATGGCGTCTACCAGTTACAGTGCTGTGGAAGTTTTAGACTTGCTTGATACTAACTCTAGCGACTCAGGATCAAGCGGAGAAGAGGGAGACGACATCTAGGGCTATAGGAGGCCCTGCATCACCATTGAATATGAAGGATTCAGCAAGATAGAAGATTAAAGTGACAGTGAATTTGAGTGATTCTGATGAAGAGGACAGTAGTTAACCCTTTCCCTGTCAAGTTTTTTTTGCTAAAAACAACCAAATTGTTTTAAAAAATCATATTAAATTATTGCTTCAAAAATATCCCTAGCAACCATATATTTTTATGATCCCCTTTAGTAAACGAAGCTGATGACACATATTTCGTTGCCATAGTAACCGACCACAAAAATTAATTAGATATAATTTCAGAAAATAATGTGATTTCAACATAACAAATCAATATTTTATGTATAGTTATTGACAAAAAAGACCAGCATGTATAAATATTGAATGAAACAAAACCACAAACCCACCACAACAATTACCACAACAATAGATATGTTTTGATAGTTTTACAATGACATTATGAAGTTAGAATATTAGTTCCAATAAACTGGTTCGTTATGATATATATAAAAACAGTTTCTGGTTTTACTTAGGCAGAGGGCTACATTACAAGTATAACATTTGATATGACTTTCATGTCTAAAGCTAGATCTGGATAAGCCTCGTGCTTTTCTTATTCTGTTGCAAACTACACACTCAATTTGTCTATCAGCTACAATGGGGAGATGTTGTTTTGTCTGGTCAAGACGTATATCGACTGGAGATTGGCTCCGTGGACGTCCAATCCTTGACCTTGCACTAAATGAACCTATCAGCTGAGCAGCTAATTCCAATCGGAAGTCCAGAAAAGAGGGATCTTTTCTTTTCTCATCTCCTTGTCCAAAAATCTTTAGAACATATGCATTCTGTACACATGCTTCAAGCAAATATGCCAACACCCTCTTCCACCATTTTTTAGATATTCTTCCCACATAATAGTATGACATCCTTTGATCGCTCAGATCAACACCACGCATAAACTCTTGATAATTAGGTAGACATGGTGGACAAGTTATCTCTTTTTGACTGCCATCTCTAGCAGTTCTAGTGACAGTAGTTCTGTCTTCAGCTACATGCTTGGTGGTCAAGAAATTTATTATCTTTTTGTCCTTCCATGCACATGCTAGCAGTGGACCACAGGCCCTATAATCATAGAAACCTCTATCAAACTTTGTTGCCTCTGAGGCTTTGTATGTTAGTTCAGCTGGATAATGTTTTCTGTTCGTTCTAGCTGTGCCACAACAATTTATACCATTCTGATATAATTTCAGAAATAATATTGGTGACGTGTAATAATTATCTACGTATAGCTTGTGATGGCTATTTTCCAATCCATTTGTAAGATCTAATACTACTTTTGTTGATAAACCTAATTCATTTTGACTAAGGGATGAATTTTTGCCCGTGTATATTTGAATTCGTGATATGTAACCATACTTTCCATCAGCTAATACAAATACCTTTATTCCATGCTTCACTGGCTTATCTTTCATGTATTGCTTGAAAAATAGCCTACCCTTGAAAGGTATCATGGCTTCATCAACACATATTGATTCAGTCAAATTATATTCCTGCTGAAATTTTGGAGTAATAATGTCTAAGAGCCTGCGCACTTTGAACAATGGGTCATAACCAGGTTGGCCAGCTGATATCTGAGTGTGACTATCATTCAAGTGCAAGAAGCGAAGAATTTGCTGAAACCTGACTAAAGGCATAACATTAGATATATTTTGCCGAATCAAATCATGCTTAGCTGACCAATACATCTCAATCTGAGGAAGCCTTGCTATACCCATGTAAAATAGCATCCCAAAGAATGCCTTCAATTCTTCAGATGTGATATCATGCCAGGCACGAGGTGTTGGGGATGTACATTGAGCTCTACATTGAGCAGCATATCTATTGGTCTCTGCAACAACCAACTCTAGTGCTTCATCAGAAAAAAATATATGGAATAGCTCAATAGCTCGTGCATTGCTACCTATAGGCCTAAGTGGACCTGGTTGGGGTCCAGAAAATGGGTATACAATATGAGTGCTTTCCATCTTCTTCCAAGGGGAAGACAGCGTAGATTCTTCAAATGTCAGTGGGCCTATAAATCTTGATTTAGTGCAACCCCGGGTAGTAGATCTACCGGTGCTACTAGTGTTTTGCCTCTGTAATCTGCCTACACCCTTAGTTCTTGTAGTACTAGGTCTTCCTATCCTCCCCCTAATACCTCTCCCTCTCCTCTTTCTTGTTTTACAGGGCTGTTGCCTTGAGGGGGAATTGATTTCGTCACTTGAGGTGGAAACAGTTATAGCCCTACTACTTCCAGCACTACGTCTTCCTCTACTGTCCCTAATACCTCTCCCCCTCCCTCTGTTTCCTCTTCCCTTTCTCTTCTCCTTTGATGTTTCGCTGTCTCTCGTTCTACAGGGCTGCTGACTTGAGTGGGAGTTGATGTCGTCACATGAGGGGTTTTCACTACTGAAATGTTGGGGACCAATAGGAGATCTGTCACGAACTGTTGAAGTTTCTAATCCAGCATCAGGAGTAGAAACTAATGCTGAAGCTGTTATATACAAATACAATTCAATCACACACAATCAATTACATTTCAAAATTTGAATTTGATAATGTAGGTTGTGGTTATCAACCACAGAATGCTTCTAATTGCTGCTCACTTGCTATAAACATAGCTAAGCTATAAACAGCTACGATACCTGAGATAAAAGCTAACTTAGTGCAGTTGTATACAGCAAATAAGCTTACATATATAGTTCTGGACACTGTCTTCTTCCATGGCAAGTTCAGAATCACTGCCACTTTGACTCTCTGCTTCACTAGGGCTTGCCTCGGGCTCTGCACGGCTTGCCTCGGGCTCTGCATGGTTTGTAACACCAAGTGAAGCTCCAGGTAAATAGGAAAAAACACCATCTTCTTCAAAATCGCTCTCTTCCCCTTCGGAAACGTCGAAATCGTCGTCCAGAAGTTCGATCAACTCTTCCGCGGTATACCGTTCAGCCATTACTCAGCGGTCAATTCTATTTTTACCCTAGGCCTTAGCAACGCCCCCTATTGCTATATGAGTATAAATGCTCGCGAAATAGCAATCCTTTAAGAACGCACTCGTATGCTTACTTAGTCGTAAGCTATAGCGATCGATTTTTTACGATTTTTTTAACTGCGGTACCTACGCTTGCCGTGAATTCACGGCTTTGACAGGAAATGGGTTAAGATTAACTAAATTTCGTGGTTGTTATTTCCACCTGTCATAGTTGGCCACTTTCTCATTTTCGTAACATATTTGCTCTGTTGTTGTTTTTTCCTTACCAATTTTGATCTTGTTCGAATACAAACACACATTTTTATTTATAGTTGCAAAATAAAAGATTATAAACTATTAATTTTATTACAATTTGGAGGGGGTAGGGGTGTGGGCTGCTCCCGTACCAGTTAGTTTGTTTATGGATGCACATGGGTGTGGTAGGATGTCGGGAGACAACTAGGGAGTAGCTGCCACCAGAGTGTCAAGAGCTCACACACACAACCCTATTACAGGCCCTTAGCTAGCCAGCTGCTGCTGTTTAAGGCAGAACAGAAGGTTCACCATAGAGTTAAGTGTAATTGTTAAACTCATGAACTGACACTGGCACGTGCACCTGTCTAGCAGGCTAATATATAGTAAACCCACTGAGCAGGCGCAGGAAGTAATGAGGTAATGGTGATGCGGATTAATTGGAGTGCATGAAATTCGCTAGATAGAAATAATAGATTAATAATGCATGCCGATAAAGTGAGAGATGTTCAGGGTTCAAATAGGAGTGGCTAAGGGTGTGGTCCGTCATGTGGGAGGTTCTACCACAATTGGGAACCTTAAACCCAAATCACTTATTCTCCTGTAAGCTCTCTAAGTTATTGTTAAGAGATTCAAGGGGAAGCATGATAGAACTGATAGAAAATAACATAAAGATGAGGGACAGCTTGGCATGCTCAGAATGCCTAACGGCCCAATCAGATCAGGCCACACATAGTTAACTACTTACTAAAATGTAATTACTCTCAAGATTTCGGCTAAAACTTCAGGAGTAGGGTGGTCCCCACAATAGAATTTTTGCCATTGTGTACCATACCAACCAAGATATAAATATTCTACCATCTGTGTAAAAATAGCCAACTTCTGCAACATTCAATCATTTGCTGGCAATAAGTGGTTCAAGTAGCTGTTCTGTACTGATATCAGTTAAAAAAAATGTAATGGTAAAATTAGCAACAACTTTGACTATGTAGGATAATTTTTTATGAGCAAACTGTAGATGTTATTATACACAGCTACCTTATTCTTGCAATGGATGCCGCTATCAATTAGTAGCCTCTGTGTTTGAAAGCTCAATGAAGATTTTGAGCAATTTGGATGAGTGTAAATACAGCCAATCAGACGAGGGTGTGAATACCATTGTAACCATTGCAATACACTATAAACAAGTTTATTATAACCTGGGGGGTGGGGGGATGCAATAACCCTACGTAATAACTTATGGTGGGTGATTCGTGCCAAAATTAGACGCTCGCGTTTACGCCGGCTACGACCATGAGATAGACCATGACATGCAAGCTAACCGAGTGTGAGATGCAAGCTACTGGCCTGAGATGAAAGCTACGTAATAACTTATGGTAGGTGATTCGTGCCAAAATTAGACGCTCGCGTTTACGCCGGCTACGACCATGAGATAGACCATGACATGCAAGCTAACCGAACGTGAGATGCAAGCTACTGGCCTGAGATGAAAGCTACTAGCCTGAGATGAAAGTTACTGGCCTGAGATGAAAGCTACTAGCATGAGATGAAAGCTACTAGCATGAGATGAAAGCTAATGGCGTGAGATGAAAGTTACTAGCTTTGACAATCGAATTTGAAGAGTGAGGTTTAAGTTTGGGGCGCTAGATGCAGGCTTTATCTATGCTTTAGCTAACTAGCTATCAACACGAGGTGCAAGTTGGGAAGACTGGAATAGCTTCTCCAAGTTTGTCGTTGTTGTTTCTGGAGAACTTTGTGGTACTATAATATGCCATCGGACGTCGAGCTCCACTACAAAACAATTTCATATACACAAAAACACAAACAACAAAGATATTTGTAATACAAACAACAAATTGTTCATGATCCTATATAATTGCAACTTTATGATGTATTGTATGCGGTTTCATACAGGATTTTAGTTTGGGGTGGGGCTCCGAGTGTACTTCGCCACACCCATTTTTTGGAACCTACACTACTTTGATGCACATCTTTGCATAAGAGTCTATACTTCACACTGATGATCAGTGTTCGGTCCTATGCACTAAATGGCTCAGTTATGATAGGAACATAATGGGATACAATATCAGACTAAAAATAAATGCTTGCAAAATGTTCATTTCTATTCAACTCCCAAAATTCTAGGGAAGAACCCAGGGCTAGCCTCCCACTGTATGAACCCCTGGAATTTATACTCCACACTGTACATGACAGAAACAATCGTTGTATTGAGAAAGTGTAATTTGAAAATGAAAAGCAGTACAAGCACACACGTGGAATTCAACTTAACCGGCATGGATGGTGTCACAGACTGAACGATCCTCCCAGGTTAGGATCCGGAACCTCCATACAATACCAAAAAAAACACAGACAACAATGATATTTGTAACATAACAGCTGGCCTTGCTGAATTGCCCCCCCCCCCCTCCCCCGTCATTACTTTTCACTGACATTCTTGTACCGCAACCCCCCCTCCCCCCAGCCCTAGCTGGACACCCAAATATTAGTAAGTTGAAATGAAATTCAACTTACCCGGCATGGATGATGTCACAGACCGAAAAAGACCCCCCGAGTTCGTTCTCTCTCAGGTTGGATCCGGAAGCGCCACATACTGTTTGTTCATGTTGCTCTCTCTCTTTCCACAAATGCACTCACACACACACACAAGAAAAAAGAATGAATATAGATCATTAAAATAAATGTATCATTTATTGAAATTGACTGGTGTACACACACACACACACACATGAAATTCAACTTACATGGACATAGCAGTCACAATCCAAAAAGATCCATAGTTCCCTCCCAGGTTGGATACGGAAGCGCCACTCCACGGTTGCTCTCTCTCATTCCACATGTCTGGGACCACCCAGACAAGGAACACTAAAAGAAACGCGCCCACTTTCACTTTCATCCTATCTTACGCTATGTACAAGTTATGTGGTAACAATTTTTTTTAATTTTTTTGAAAATTTGAAATTGTTCAAAAAGCCACAAGCCACTTTCAAATCTCAAAACTCAATGAAATATATATATATTATAGCTAAACAGCTTACTCTATCTCAATATAACTATAAATAAGTCCTTTCCACAACAGAAGCTTGCTATTTTTCAAGAGAAAGACAAGAGAAAGACAAGCTTACCTCGATCATCTTCGACTCCCATTTTCAGTATCAGAGTTGACGGGGTCTGGTCCACCAACCCTGATACAGGGCCTCCTATAGCCCTAGATGTCGTCTCCCTTCTCTCCGCTTGTTCCTGAGTCACTAGAGTCAGCATCAAGCAAGTCTAAAACTTGCATTGCTTTGCAACTTGTAGACGCCATCTTCCAAAAAATGACTTTGAAAAAAAAAAATTTTTTGCATAGTTACCGGGGTCACACGACACGCTCACTTTTTCCTATGATGTAATATGCATTACCTAAGACTGTACGTAATAGGGAGGCCCCCAGTTGAACTGGCGATTTTATAAAAAATAGAGAAGACAGTAAGTCAAACCGCAAAGTCTTGGTCGGCAAAGAAGCGGTTGTTTCAATGTGTTATGGAAGGCTACTGAGCTCAAGCAAAATTTCGCAGCTTCTACAAAGTTCTGGAGATGACTGGATCCATAAATGAAGCTGCTGTGAAGAAGGTAACTTTCTTTAAAATTCGACGGAGAACCGATGTTGTTGTTTTTTGCCGAGGAAGAAATAAACGCAACTGTTGTGAGGTACTGTCAAATGGCTGAAAACTATTTTAGATGCTTCTTCAATGTATTGGGCACCTGTGTGTGCAATCTGAAGGTTCTAGCTATACAGTAACTATTTTTTTAAATTCGGAGAAGCCAACCGGTCTTCACCCGCTTCTAAGCAGGATCCGGAACGAAAGGGTTAATGAAGCACCAAAGGTGCGAACCCTCAGAGCTACTAAACACTACCTAGTTATTGTTCAGGGGTTGTAAATCCCTGAGCCCGGGTTAATAGTAGAGCAACTCGAAGGACCAGCCTATGTTAGTTGGCATGCACAGGCACATGCAATAGTGAGTAGCTAGGAGCCAAGTTCTCAGTGACTTAGATTTTTGGGTAATAATAGGAATAAAAGAAAGAGCACATGGTACATACAGGAAAAGGTGAGGTGATACACAGTAGGCATGTGCAAGCACACACCCACACATGCAATGAAACGTGAATAGGGTGATAACGAATTCCAATTGTTCTGGTGCACCAGAGTTCACTCAGGTGCAGCAGATGCCATCTCTTGCTGGCGTTTGTGAGAAAATCCCGAACATACTGGGGGGGCAGGTTTGGGCTTGTCTAAAGCAGCATTGAGTTGCTTTGTGATTCGTCCTTGCGTGGAAGCACGTCTGGACTTGAGTTTAGAGACAGCAGACATGGTAGAAGACCGGGTCTGTAAGACTTGACTGCTGAAAATAAATCCCTGGGAATTGTAGTGTTGAGCAGAAGGCTCGGGTTGTCAAGAAGCGACGTTGAATTGTTGAGCAGAAGGCTCGGGTTGTCGTGAAGCGACGTTGAATTGTTGAGCAGAAGGCTCGGGTTGTCGAGAAGCGACGTTGAATTGTTGAGCAGAAGGCTCGGGTTGTCGAGAAGCGACTTTGAATTGTTGAGCAGAAGGCTCGGGTTGTCGAGAAGCGACTTTGAATTGTTGAGCAGAAGGCTCGGGTTGTCGAGAAGCGACGTTGAATTGTTGAGCAGATGGCTCGGGCTGTCGAGAAGCGACGTTGAAGAGATGAACGAACGAGGACGGACGAACGAACGAAGACGGACGAACGAACGAGGACGGACGAACGAACGATTGGCAGTTAAGGCTAGCTAGTGAGCAGAAACAGCCAACATTAGGTAACTAGCAAATCAGTGGAATCTGCTAGCTAGTCACACTCAGGTGCAGCAGATGCCATCTCTTGCTGGCGTTTGTGAGAAGATCCCGAACAGGTATTACAAAATAATCTCAGACCAAAAGAACAAGCAATCTATTAGTTATTTTAATGAGGCATCAAAATAGTCCAATCAATGAAAATGGTACATGCAAACACCGTCTTCATGAGAGAAGAAGCTAAAAAGACCAGAAACTTCACTTCTTTCAATTCCGTTAACTTCCCTTAGCATAAAGCAAACTACACCGCTGGCTGCAAGAAATTATTTGCTCACGCGATGGTAGGTGGCATTACCCATCAAAGTTGATACCTACACGGAGCTGAAAGCTTCGCATTTTCTCAACAATTAGCCCGGAATAAATTTAAAAAATTAAAAAAATAAAATAAAAAATAAAATAATAAAAAAGCACAATGAAAGGTCCTAAATCTTCATTCTGAGTAAGTTCATACCTAAATCAATGGTTAATTGTCAGTAATCTCCAAAATCAGAGCGTGACAGACAGACTAACAGGACGACTACTATAACCCTCTCATGCATGCACACTGAATCTGGTTGTCATAAAATTGCCAGTAAGAGGGTTAGCAACCATTTACAATAAATAATGCTTTAAAAAGCTAAACAAATTAATTAGCAATTTTAAAAAACTTACTCCGTTAAAGGATTTTTTTTGTTTTATTGTGTGATATTTTATGCTAGTGATGACATCATATGAATTTGTATCATTACTGTGCATAGGTCGATACAGAGGCTTGTGAACAAATATTTTCATGGTTTTCCAAGTACTCAAGAATCACTCGCCGTATGAGTAGAGAAAAGTTTTTATTTTATATACAGGGAATCTGTGGATACTCTGCCATGGAGGTTATATAGGTTGGCCTCCACAGATAATCCGGGGATGTCCAGAGTATCCGGGGAATCCGTGGATACTCTGCCAAGGGGGTATTATATAGGTTGGCATCCACGGATAGTCCAGGGATGTCCAGAGTATCCAGGAAATCTGTGGATACTACTCTGCCAAGGGGGTATTATATAGGTTGGCATCCATCGATAGTCCGGGGATGTCCAGAGTATCCGGGAAATCTGTGGATACCCTGCCAAGGGGGTATTATATAGGTTGGCAACCATGGATTATCCGGGAATGTCCAGAGTATCCAGGGAATCCGTGGATACTCTGCCAAGGGGGTATTATATATGTTGACATCCACGGATAGTCCGGGGATGTCCAGAGTATCCGGGAATCTGCGGGTACTCTGCCAAGGGGGGTATTGTATAGGTTGGCAACCATGGGGATGTCCAGACTATCCGAGAAATCTATGGATACTCTGCCAAGGGGATATTATATAGGTTGGCATCCATGGATAGTCCAGGGATGTCCAAAGTATCCGGGGAATCCGTGGGTACTCTGCCAAGGGGGTATTATATAGGTTGGCAACCATGGATTATCCGGGGATGTCCAGGGTATCCTGGGAATCCGTGGATACTCTGCCAGGTATCCATGGATAATCCAGGGATGTCCAGAGTATCCAGGGAATCTGTGGATACTCTGCCATGGGGGTATTATATAGGTTGGCATCCACGGATAATCCGGGGATATCCAGAGCATCCGGGAATCCGTGGGTACTCTGCCAAGGGGGTATTATATAGGTTGGCAACCATGGATTATCCAGGAATGTCTAGAGTATCCAGGGAATCTGTGGATACTCTGCCAAGGGGGTATTATATATGTTGACATCCAAGGATAGTCCGGTGAAAGGACACTGGACAACTGATGGCGTTCTTGGACAACCTTGTAACTCTTATGATAGTGATGACCACTATCACCCAGCACTAGTTTGATGTATTTCCAGTTGTTGTTTTTTGTAGTGCACAGATTTACCAAGTTTAGGAGTGTTTATTTTACACTGGATGTGTTAATCTGTTTTTAGGTAGTTCTGAAAGGCCTCCTTCTAATTCACGGCAAAGGAAATTATCTGCATTAGAAGAGCACAAAAAAATATTTGGATTTAATCCACTGGATCTAAAGTAAGAATATAAGTTTAAGATTTGAAGTACTGCCTATATACTTTAGTAGGAACAGATATAGAATATAAAGCAATGCAACAACAACAGGGGGAAAATAGATAGAAATTATACCCAAATGAACTATTGTGCTCATCCAGCTTGTTGCAGTTCCTTATACAATTAACTTTAGTGTCATTTCAACGTTTACTGCACACAGTAATTCAAATGTCAGCTATCATAACACTGTTTCATTACTGTTTCACACTGTGTGTGTGTGTGTGTGTGTGTAATAAGCACATTGGGAAAGAGATAAACTCTCAACACTATAGGTGCCAATATCAAAACTAGGTGTGTGTGTGTGTGTGTGTGTGTAATAAGCACCTTGGGAAAGAGATAAACTCTCGACACTATAAGTGCCAATATCAAAATTAGGTGTAGGTGACGAGGCAGGTCCCTAATATTTAGAAAGTGGACTAAATAATTTGATTTCTTTTTGCATTAATGAAATTGTCATATATTTGTCCCATACAATCTTGAATAGTCAGTTGCGCTCGGTTGAGTTTTCGTTCAAATCTCGCTTGTCTAAATGAATGGTACGTGAGTGCCTGCACAGTTTCAGCAGAATATTGGGACTCATTCTTCTTCATTTGTCTAAAGCTACTTTACCATGAGTTACCTCTGAGTAGTTTTTATACATTTTTCTTTTGCTCTTCAGCACTTGTTAATAATGTATTTCTACTTGCATTATCTTTCCTTATACAGAAACAACAGAAAGAAAAAACGTGGCAATCCTTATACTTCAAAGAAACAAAAAGTGAGCATGTTTACGAAGGATTGTGTTTGCTTGAAATTCAGGACCAGACATGGATACCACAAGTTCAAGAAAGAATTGAGTTGGCTAAACTTGGGCAGGGTCTGAAGAAGTTGACGTTTAATGCAGACGGAGATGCTCAACATATCCATATTATTATCAGTAATTTCCCAGTGCTTGATTCATGTGGCTGTTATACTTTATTGAGACTAAAAGAAAACTCCAGAAAGTTGGTAGCTATTGATAGCCCAGACTGCGGTATTACTGTTTCCCTCCTGAAGGATATTCTTCGACAAGCAAAGCTATGCATCTGTTCCTTGCAGTGTGATGTCTTAACTATAGAAGCAGAAAAGTTTTGCTCTAGTGATCAGAGTGTAAGTTGTTATGCAATCATTTTGCGCTAAAAGTTACACATGTGTACTTATTTAGAGTAATAATGAACCTGAAGATTTCTGCAGGACATGCCATTGTTTTTTCCAATGTCTCAGCTTCGAAAGCATGTATCTGATGGATGTCAAAGTGCATCAGTGGACACAAGCATTGGCTATTCTTCCAGCCTCTTCAGCGTGCACAGTTCCAGATATTACTGTTAGTTATACCACAGAAGAGCTTTTCCCAGTGTATTATATTCCTCCAGTGGAGAACACGTATGAAGTGAAATATTTGGATTCGCAGTAAGCTGTTTATATCTGTTAGGTTACTCATTAACTAATACAATAAATGTTTACTCAGTTCCAGTAATTCTGATGAAGAGAACCTGCCAGTGGTCCACCTGCCTTCTAGTTCTCAACCTGAAACATCTACATACAAGTATGTCTAATGTCTTCTTTTATAAAATAGCAACTAATTCAGAGAGGGGAAGAGTGCCTATGCTTGCTGAAATTCATGAACCAAAAAATTTGATCACATGTATTTAAATTATGTTGCTGATGTAGACTTTAGGAGGCGGTTGTTAAGTGGCTCTTTAAAATCAGTTAGAGCATTTCAACGCGCCGCCCAGATATTTTCACGGCTGCCGAGTATTCACACTATATATAGTACTTAATCACAAATATTTCATGTGTCATTGATTTCTGAAAGTGATGAATTAATTGATTGGCAGTTACAACCAGACACAAGAAGCTATTGATACTAGTATGGAGATCAGTTCAAGGTAAGACTTTTAAAATGAGTTATACAAACTAGTAGTGTGCTCCACACATTGTGAATGAGCTTTGTAAACAGCATTTTATCTAGAATATTTTTTGATTGGGGGGAAGAAAGGGGGTAGCTTACGCTAGGGTGCCACGTAGGGTGTTAAAATAGGTGAAGAAAAAGACAATTGTATTATCGTATATCAATAGAACGACTGAGTCAAATTACTACAACAAATTGTGATGTCTGCAAAAGATATAAGCTTGATGCCCCCCCCCCCCCCCCCCCCCCCCCCACCATGTCAAAAAATTCCATTTCGGCCCCCTAGCTTGATTCATTCTATGCATTTCAGATATATATGTGTGTGTGTGTGTGTATATATATATATGTATATGACTATGGTTTGTCACTTTTCTGTTATGTATAAGTTGCTCAAGATTTTTTCTAAGTTCAGCGTATGTTCTGAGAAAGCCGTCAGTATTTAACCTTTTCGTTCCGGATCCCGCTTTAAAGCGGGTGAAGACCGGTTGGCTTCTCCGAATTTAAAAAAATAGTTGCTTTATAGCTAATACACAGGTGCCCAATGCATTGGAGAAGCATCTAAAATAGCTTTCAAACAGGACTGCTTCGACAGTACCTCACAGCAGTTGCGTTTATTTCTTCCTCAGCAAAAAAAACAACATCGGTTCTCCGTCGAATTTTTAAAAAAAGTTACCTACGTTCTTCACAGCAGCTTCATTTATGGATCCAGTCATCTCCAGAGCTTTGTAGAAGCAGCGAAAAATTGCTTGAGCTCAGTAGCCTTCCATAACACATTGAAACAACCGCTTCTTGCCGACCAAGACTTTGCGGTTTGATTTACTGTCTTCTCCATGAGGTCCGGATCCCGCTTTAAAGCGGGTGAAGACCGGTTGGCTTCTCCGAATTTAAAAAAATAGTTGCTTTATAGCTAGAACCTTCAGATTGCATACACAGGTGCCCAATGCATTGGAGAAGCATCTAAAATAGCTTTCAAACAGGACTGCTTCGACAGTATCTCACAGCAGTTGCGTTTATTTCTTCCTCGGCAAAAATAAACAACATCGGTTCTCCGTCGAATTTTTTTAAAAAGTTACCTACGTTCTTCACAGCAGCTTCATTTATGGATCCAGTCATCTCCAGAGCTTTGTAGAAGCAGCGAAAAATTGCTTGAGCTCAGTAGCCTTCCATAACACATTGAAACAACCGCTTCTTGCCGACCAAGACTTTGCGGTTTGATTTACTGTTTTCTCCATGAGGTATAACCCCAAGTCAGCCTTTAACCCTTTCGTTCCTGAATTGTTTGGATGCGCGCGGAAAAATCTAATTTTCTACCGCAGAATAAAGCATTGCCGTTTTATTTTTTTAATTCGATGCTGGCTGGGAAACCCCCATAGCGACCATATATCACTAAATAGACCAAGAGTTTGGGATTCCCATCATTTTTTTATTGAGAAAATTGAATAATATTTAAGCCCTCTACTAATACTTTAAAAAAAAAATTTTTTCCCCCAAAATTAGTTCAACAATAAAATATGTTGTTTGTTGTGTTTGGTGCTGATTGTGGTCATGTAGGAAACATCTATGAGTGTCCACAAGGAACATATGCCATCGGACGTCGAGCTCCACTACAAAACAATTTCATATACACAAAAACACAAACAACAAAGATATTTGTAATGATCCCATATAATATAATTGGGCCTCCCTATTACGTACAGTCTTTAGGTAATGCTTATTACATCATAGGAAAAAGCGAGCGTGTCGTGTGACCCCGGTAATTATGCAACAAAAAAAAATTTCAAAGTCATTTTTTCGAAGATGGCGTCTACAAGTTACAATGCGGTGCAAGTTTTAGACTTGCTTGATGCTGACTCTAGCAACTCAGGATCAAGCGGAGAGAAGGAAGACGACATCTAGGGCTATAGGAGGCCCTGTATCAGGGTTGGTGGATCAGACCCCGTCAACTCTGATACTGAAAATGGGAGTCAAGAAGATGATCGAGGTAAGCTTGTCTTTCTCTTGTCTTTCTCTTGAAAAATAGCAAGCTTCTGTTGTGGAAAGGACTTATTCAGGTTTTTTTAACAAATTCAAATTTTCAAAAAAATTAAAAAATTATTTAACCACATATACTACTAGGACCAGATGTGAATGCAGTCACCGATCCCGATTACGCAGATGAGGCGACAGGAGCAGAGTCCTCCAGTGATGAAGGAGAGGTTACCGGACCTGAGTCTTCCAATGATGAAACACGAATAGGCAACAGGTTCCAGTGAAGAAGAAGAGGAAGTGGCTCCTCCTGCTCCAAGTTCTGGACGTTCTCGCGGTTGGAGAAGGCGGGACCCGAAGAACAAGAGTCGGATGGATGACGTAGGGGGAGATTGGAAAAAAGATGACAACACACCCATTGATATTCCATAATCTTTTGTGTGAAGGACCACAGACTTTGATATTTGTGGCTGCTCCCCCCCCCCCCTGAACATCCCAAAAGTTGTAATATGTATTGTTATTGTCGTTGTCGTTGTCTGTGTTTTTGTGTGTTGTAGTGGAGCTTCACACTCGATGTATATGTGTGTGCGTGGAGTTGAAATGTTATTCTGGCGCTTCCAGATCTAACCGGGGAGGGAACGAACTCGGGGCGGGGGGGGTCTTTTCCAATCGGGGCTACTATGCCCATGTAAGTTGAATTTCATGTATGTGTGTGTGTGTACACCAGTCATTTTATACTATACATTTATTTTTATGATCTGTATTCACCTGTATCTTCTTTTTTCTAGTGTGTGTGCGTGCATTTGTGGAATGAGAGAGAGCAACCGTGGACAAACAGTATGTGGCGCTTCCGTATACAACCTGGGAGGGAACTCTGGATCTTTTTGGATCGTGACTACTATGCCCGTGTAAGTTGAATTTCATGTGTGTGTGTGTGTGTACACCAGTCAATTTAGGTATAATAAATTATACATTTATTTTTATGATCTGTACTTTTTTTTTAAGTATTAGTAGAAGGCCTTAATATTATTCAATTTTCTCAATCAAAAAATGAGGGGAATCCCAAACTCTTGGTATATTTAGTGATATATGGTTGCTATTGGGTTTTCCCAGCCAGCATCGAGTTAAAAAAATAAAACGGTAATGCTCTATTCCGCGGTAGAAAATTTGATTTTTCGACACGCGTCCAAACAATTCAGGAACGAAAGGGTTAATAAGGAATATTTTAATTTTAATTAGTTTCTGTTAAGGGTGCAGTACCACCTGAACCTGCGGTAATTAAGCGATTCAGTAGAATACCACAAAACCCGCCCGTAACTCGATCCAATTTACTCTTGTACGCTCGTGCACAATTTGAACACGTACCAATTAACTGTACCAGACAATTTACCACAAAGAGCTTTCACCTCAAAGGACTACAAGTACTGTAGGGCAGAAGCAGCAGTGCAGATAATTAATATTTATTCACTTTCTAAAAAATATTACTAAACAATATTATAAATCATAACTCCATAGTAGCAGGGCCATAATCAAATACAATATGAAATGAACAAAATCAAAGGTTCTGAAGTATGCAATACTATCAAGGGGATCCAAGGAGCTGTGCCTTCTCATTGACCTCTCTACTTGCCATGTCCTCTCTTCTAAATAACCAGGATGTATGTAGTATTCTTCCCTTCAGGAGGCATGACTTCTTAGGAGAGCCGAAGGTCTACTATTCTCTCCTCTGGAGAACAAGGAAGCCATGTACCCTAGAACCAAGGAGTTGTGCCTTCTCATAATCGGAGCTCATCTATTTCTATGAAGAGCATGTCAGCACCTTTCCTCCTGTTGAGGTAGATTAGACAAGGTACTATGATCTAAAATTTGATTCTGGTCTTATTTTAAATAAATCAATAAAATAATAATTGATAATAAACAGCCTAATTGATAAATATATATTATTGTAGAAAGAAAATAACATTAGTCAATAAAAGTAATAACTCACATTTTCTTTAACAAATAGCACCAAAAATTCCTGAGAAGTTAAAGTTAACACACTGAAACTGCTTCTAACTTCTACCCGCTACACCAACCTTCTATCAAGCTCTCCAAAGACACCAAAGCAGAGGCTTCCTTCAAGTTGCAGCTGGGAGCTGCGATATATCTATTCTAAACGAGTGACTCCAGACCCCATTAATACGCCGCCGCTTCTTCATTGTCTAGGACCCTCCAGTACATTCCAGAAGTCTTGTACTCTTCCCCGCAGGGCTCACTCGCACAGTAACTCTTCTTTTGTGTTTGCTTACCACTTCTAATTAGAGCCGCCACCACCCGGAATTTTGCCCACAATAAATTGTGCGCTCAGAGTTGGGGGGCGGAGTTGAAGAATCAAATGAATACGAATCAGTAGTTAGCTTCGTACCTAAAAATCGATATTCAGAAATACTGGATGACCAGAATGAACTCATATTTTGTACACGGGGTACACTCCACATCTAAAAAAATATAACGAGTTTTTTCTTTATATAAAAATATTTTAAAAAATGGAAAACAAATACTAATATCAAAAATACGGCGTTGTTAAGTTGTGGGGAAGCCCCTAGGCTACCGCTGGAAAAAAAAATCGACTTCGTAACTGCAACGGTCGCCCCTGAATATCGCTGAATAGCCTTAAGGTTTGTACCGTTGTTTCTCAGTTCCTGGTCTGTCTTTTTTCTTGAAACTTGGTTTATAAGAGTGTGGGAGTGGAGACAGAGCCCCTCCCACATTGGCAAGAGATAGTGGGAGTAGTCGGCACTGCTCCCACCTGAAGCAGAGCAAGCAGAAGCAGGCAGAGTGTCGTGTGCAAGAATTGTGCAGCCCTGGTGCTGTGAACAAGGGCTTGCTGGGTGGGGTATAGAGTACTCATGTGGTTGTATTACATTTTCCTGTTCACAACATTTATTTTTGTAAGGGCTAAGCCCAGATTAGATGATATATATGTTCATGCAATTTCTGTGAGTGTCAGTGTCTATTGAGAATCTGGAATTACAACTAAACCTTAAATCTCTTCGAGAGGCTGTGCGCAGCGACTATCTCATTGCGGCACTCTGGTGGCAGCGACAATAAGCTGTCCACCAAGAGTCTGTAGCAGAGCGGCTTAGGTCTGAGGAGCTAGGCCCCCACACAGAGCTGTCTGTTTCAACTGCAAAAACAAAGTAAGCGTACATTGAACAGACAACGAGAGATAAATACATAGCATAACTCCTCCATCTGCGGTTTAGCGCTGCGGTTTCAAGTGGTACTGCACCCTTAAGGTAGACAATGAAGACTGAGCTATTTACTAGTATGTTAAAAAAAGTTCATGGTCCATACAGAAAAAAGCTAAAGATTCTGACTTATCACTACTGTGCTACCATCTAATTCATTTTAGACGGATGCTAAATTTTTAAGCTTCAGAACCTCTGTACAAAAATAATTTCAGGGTGGATCAGCACATTATAATACCAACATGTTTTCGTTAATTCTAAAAAATAAAATAAATAAAATACCTGTGGTAATGAGGGCTGTCGCCCTATAAATCAGCAGTGCGAGGTAGTTCCACTGCCACCAGAGTTCGCACCCGTTAGACAGAGCTTTACTAGGGGAGAACTGACAAGACGCATGCGTGGTCGGGGTTTTATGTCTGATGCCACGCATGCGCACATATAAGATGAGGGGTGTGTTCACCGGAAGCCCGGGTTAAAACTAAACAGTAATCACACACACAAACTGACACACACTGATAATTACATTCTGCTAATAATAAAATAAGTATACATGATTAATGACACACACAGGGCCGTAGTCGGCTAAACTGAACAGGTAAGGCCAGGAAGTGGGTGTGACTTACTAGTGAACAGGAAGTGGGTGTGACTTACTAGTTAACAGGAAGTGGGTGTGGTCTAACCCTATGAGATATGTGGTTATAATTATAATATTATGAATCAGAAAAAAATGAATGAATGAATTATAGCACAGCACAGCCTTGTCTTGCTAAATATCTCAGACTATTAAGAACTAACATAAGACAATGCCTATTATTTTCCTTTGTGCTGGTCAGAGATGTGAACAGCATATAACCTAATTTTGGGTGGTCTTTGGTAAAGTTATCAGGGACTCTACAGCAACTTTGTGCATTTTTCGGGATTAATGAGTTTTGAAACATTTAGTGGCTTCCTTCCAGTTATTATAGCCAACAAGCTAAAATTGCAACATTAAAGTAAAAGTCTTCAATTAACATTGTTTGAACTTACAAAAGCAGAGTCATCTCCTGGAGTAAGATTAATCAGCTTTTGTTTCACGGCAGTAAGGCAAAGATGACAATGAACACCATCTTCTGCCTCATTGTAGTGAATCCATCTCCAAGAACCAAACCAGGTAGCTTGGAACGCTCGCTTTACCACAGTTTTTTTTCCGTACTCTCTTTTAGGGAATGAAAAGGTCACAGGTTGATTTGGTTTCTCTGGAAGTTCACTCAGAAGGCTACTCGCACGACTTCAATCACTACAAGTGCTCATTTTTTAGCAACCGGGAATCGTGACCACGCCCAACCAGTTACAATAAACTACCTCTACTAATTTAATAATATAGTATTTTTATGTAACGATCTTTACCTTTGATGAAAAAAGATGCGACCAAAGTCGTACTGGTCATACTATCGACTACAGCCCTGACACACATATATGTTCTGAGTGTTTATCTTCTCTCTTCCTGACCAAGGTATGTAAGATACTGTTTACCAAACCGACACTTCTTTAATTCGAAGGTAAATCCTGCTTTACCCAGGCACGATACAACACTCTCCAAATCACACAAGTGCTGTTTCCAATCTGGACTGAAAACAACAACATCATCAATGTAATACCTTCCTTCCACTTATAACCATTCAATTTTCTATCGGCTAGTCTTTTACAATATCTTTTCCACCTCATTGATTAGCAGCTCAGCACTGGGCAGATCTCTACGTTTAGTACACCCGAAATTAAGATCATTGTGAAATTCCTCACACTCTCCCTCATCATCACCTACCACATTCCCAGAAGCAACTGCATCATCAACCATACCCGCTACATCCTTCTTCTCCACTTCTCCAGCACTACTACCAAGCCCAACATCCGAAGAAACATTCCCACACTCCTCAACACTCAACTCATCATTACTCACATCAATCTCAGACAACCGGCTACATTCCAATTCGAAGGGATCAAGTTCAGCCTCAAGAATATTATTGGCTGCGTGGGCAAATTTTGCTTTGCCCGCTTTTTTGTAGCCCTAGTGACCGCGTTCACACAAGCCACCGGCTCCTCTGGGGTATCAGGTGGACTCAGTGGGGTTTCTGGGGCCCCACCAGAGCCATCGACAGAGCCAGCACCAGATTGAGCTGGCGTTTGAATGGACCGGGTATCACGGCCTTGCCCTTCCCCTTCACCAGCTGAATCCGGGGAAGCATCCAAAATGAGCTTAGTCGCCGTCTCTTTATCGACGGGGACTGAATACAGCACTTTGCGCCCTAGGGTATCAGCTGGGGCAACAGCAACTATGTCAGTAAACCTTTTGCCTGCCACGACAAACTCGACAGCTGCTGTGAATAAAACATCCGTGGAGCCTTGCCAGTCCTTAATTTCGACAGCTTCATATGTTATTTGGCCCTCATAGACTAAGTTACCAGGGACAATGGTAATTTCCGCCCCAGTATCAGCCACTATGGGACACTCCTCTCCATTCACAATACCGACAATATGGGTAGTTATATTCTTGACCTCGGCCAAATTTGCATGGTAAGGACCTCTACCTCGCTTGAGGTGTAATTTTTTATTAGAATCACTATTAGTGTCACTGCCTTTGTTATGGGTCTTATTGGGGCAGTCCGGAGACTTGTGTCCCAACTCCCGACAAAAATAGAAAACATTATTATTGGACCTTTGATTATTACTACTACTAGAACTGACATTATAGGACTGACTATTACTATGACTATTACTGTGACTACTACCAGACCTACAATCAACAGCACGGTGACATAGTTTATGACATTTATAACACTCAAGGACATTAGCCTGAGTCCTAGAAGAGTATCTAGCTTGCCTTTCAGAATCACTAGTTGCAAACATTTGGGCCACAGTATGAAGATCATCAAAGGAATTTACTCTACTACTAGCAATTACGCCCCTTTGGTGGTAAGGCCGCGAGGCGCGAAATATGGCTGTAGCAATGAATAACAACAATTCATCTTTTGACCCAGTGAGCTGGTTAATAGAGTCAATGATCGACTTTAGATGAAGATAAGCATTCTGAAAAGTCATAGGTCTTACGGTGTTGTGAAATTCAGACAGCAACTTTGCACCTAAGGAAGTCAAATTAGAGCCGAAGCCATCGATCAGTTTGCGCTTCATGTCAGCATAAGTACATTCTGCACTATCTAAAGAAGAAATAATAGCGAGAGCAGGTCCAGATGTAATTTTCCTGGCTAGAATAAGCTTGTAATCCCGGCTAGGAACGCCAATGTCCACGAGATCGTCCTCAAACGTTTTTATCCATGCTGCAATGTCAGTATTCGCAGTGTAAAGTGCTAACTTTTCAACTAAACGGTTCCTGTCCATGCCCCCACCAGCACTACCATCAACGGAAGCAGATGTATGTCCATGGGCTTCTTCATACCTTGCCAACCCCGTCCGTAACATGCGAAAAACCCATCCATCATTGCATCAGTTTGAGAGTCACTACCGCCCGATGCTCCAGTAGCACCATGGCTTCTGTCCTCTGGGGAATGTACACCAGTATACCCTCCTCCATTCCGCTAACTACAGTATCCACAGAACTCAGACTACTACTCTCAGAACCCGAGCAACTACGACTAGAATAGCAACTATTGTTATGCACACTAGACTCACTAACACTAGTAGTATCCCTCAACGAACCCCACTCACTTGATTCAGACCTAATACTACTACCAACTACCAGTATCAGAACCTAGACCGGTATCGGAACTGCTAACAAACTTTGTGCTCTTACAGGCTGTCGCCGGCTGTGCTCTCTTGCTCATCAGAGGAGAAGAGGACCCGGAATGATCTACAGGTTCAGACACAGCACAGCACCAAAGAAAAATGCAAGTAATCAATGACACAAAAAGTCAGTGAACCACAATCTACAAAAATCAAAACTTTACAAAGTGACAAAGTTTTCGACACCAAACTGCACACGTGTGCGGGGCACTAAATAGGAATAGAGACGACTAGGCAACTTTCTGACCACTCAGGAATTCTAATAACGCCTTCACGTTACTCTGCAGTAGGTATTACGCCAACGGAGAACTATCGGATAGGACTCAAACAGAGTTTGAGTCTTTATCTTCTCTCTTCCTCTTGCTCCTCTCTCTTCTCCTTTCTCTTGTGGTCAGACCCACAATACCAATCTCTATAGTTTAATTACAGAAAGTACTAAGTCATAGCAACATAGCAGCACCATATGGTACAGGGTTGTTTTTTTCCAGGAGGGAAGTGGGGGTGTGCATGTTCATTTTCTTTGTTGTCCATATGGCTTAGGGTTATTCTATATCATTATCAGACCAATGTTTGGGTGATTCAATGTTTCATCAAGTGAAAAAGTTCCTTTTCTCCTAAACAATTTCTGAGTACAGCATTTTAATCTTCATCTGTGAGAAACTTCATTTGAGAAACAGCTTTCAACATGTCATTTTCAAGAAGGTCACTCATACTTGCAACTGCTAAATGACCCCATTGCTAATTTGTAACCAGGTGACTGGACTGATGTACTGCTCCTCCCTATTCTCAAACCACTGCCAGCCTGGTTGTAAACACCCAGCCAATTGGAATTGGTAAGAGATTACAACTAAGTGACCATTAATTAAAGTTCATTTTAACCAGTAAATTGTCGTCCCCCCAAGTTATTTAGTGGGATTACTTGTACTTTACATTTAATATATTGTTAACAATTAACTAACCTTAGAAAAAATAATAGATAAAAGCATGGGTGAAATTTTTTACTAAAATGTGTTACAGAATTATAATTATAAGGAATGTTCGCAATTGTGCTTATACCTTCTTCTGATGCAGTTCTTCCTGTAATAAATTAATTGAAACAAGTCTACTCGGTATTAAATTAAGTTTTTTTAAAGTATGGCTACTGAAACGCTTAACCGTTGAACGTCTGTCCGCCCGAAATTTTGTATAGTATGGGACTGTGAATCGCAAAACTCAGCAACTAAACGGTAAATAAGTTGTGCATTCTGTCTTAACCCCATAGCAACTCTGAGATTGTCGAAAATTGAGTTTCAGCTAGTATCATTAGAAATCTAAGTCCAATTTTTAGGCACTCCTTTGCGGACTAATGTACTTTTCTTTTTTTTTTAATAGTGAATAGTTTGACATGCTTAACCCTTTCGTTCCCGAATTGTTTGGACGCGCGCGGAAAAATCTAATCTTCTACCGCGGAATAGTGCATTACCGTTTTATTTTTTTTACTCGATGTTGGCTGGGAAAACCCCATAGCAACCATATATCACTAAATAGATCAAGAGTTTGGGATTCCCCTCATTTTTTGATTGAGAAAATTGAATAATATTTAGGCCCTCTACTATTACTTTTAAAAAAAAATTTTTTTCCCCCAAAAAATTCCACTTTTCCCATCAATAAAAAAAAAAAAAAATAGAAATAATATTGTTTGATATACTTTATACCAATATTATATTAGTTCAACAATAAAATATGTTGTTTGCTGTGTTTGGTGCTGATTGTGATCATGTAGGAGACATCTATGAGTGTCCACAAAGAACATATACCATTGGACATCGCAGCTCCACTACAAAACCATTTCATATACACAAAAACACAAACAACAAAGATATTTGTAATACAAACAAACAAATTGTTCATGATCCTATATAATTGCAACTTTATGATGGGGTTTCATACAGGATTTTTGTTTGGGAGGGGGGTGGTGGGGCTCCGAGTGTACTTCGCCAGGTCCGGCATCTTCTCCTTCATCACTGGAAGACTCTGCTCCTGTTGCCTCATCTGATTCCTCTTCACAATCCCTCTTCACAATCGGGTCGGTGACTGCATACACATCTGGTCCTAGTAGTACATTCTGGTAAAAAAATTAAATTTTTTTGAAAATTTGAAATTGATCAACAAACCACAACCCACTTTCAAATCTCAAAACTCAATGAAATATATATATATTATAGCTAAACAGCTTTCTCTATCTCAATATAGCTATAAATAACAACAGAAGCTTGCTAGTTTTCAAGAGAACGACAAGAGAAAGACAAGCTTACATCGATCATCTTCTTGACTTCCATTGTCAGTGTCAGAGTTGACGGGGTCTGGTCCCCAACCCTGATACAGGGCCTCCTATAGCCCTAGATGTCGTCTCCCTCTTCTCCGCTTGATCCTGAGTCGCTAGAGTCAGTATCAAGCAAGTCTAAAACTTCCACAGCACTGTAACTGGTAGACGCCATTTTTCCAAATTGACTTCGAAAAAAAATATTTTTTTTGCATAGTTACCTGGATCACACGACACGCTCACTTTTTTCCTATGATGTAATAAGCATTTCCTAAGACTGTACGTAATGGGGTGGCCCCCAGTTGAACTGGCGATTTTATAAAAAAAAAAGAAGACAGTAAGTCAAACCGCAAAGTCTTGGTCGGCAAAGAAGCTGTTGTTTCAATGTGTTATGGAAGGCTACTGGGCTCAAGCAATTTTTCGCTGCTTCTACAAAGCTCTGGAGATGACTGGATCCATAAATGAAGTTGCTGTGAAGAAGGTAAACTTTTTTTAAATTCGACGGAGAACCGATGTTGTTGTTTTTTTGCTGAGGAAGAAATAAACGCAACTGCTGTGAGGTACTGTCTAAGCAGCCCTGGCTGAAAGCTATTTTAGATGCTTCTCCAATGCATTGGGCACCTGTGTATGCAATCTGAAGGTTCTAGCTATAAAGTAACTATTTTTAAAAATTCGGAGAAGCCAACCGGTCTTCACCCGCTTTTAAGCGGGATTGGGAACGAAAGGGTTAAAAAAATTCAATTCTTGGAAACAAAAAAAAAAAATGTAATATTCATACTTTTCATGTCATCAAACTGGTCCATCATAAAATTGACAGGAAATGGGTAATATACATGTGTTCAATTAAACATAACGATCATTCAACCCTGCCGAACTTGTCTATGCAAGTATAAACATGTGAGGTAAATAAGTTTCTTACTTTTTTTAATTGCTGAATAGTTCAGGATTGCAGTTTGCTCGGCACCACTTGTCAACGTGACCGAATGAAACCGATTAATGACTATGTTAAGTTTGACAATTTTGACGGCTGTGGGAGTTAGTTTTGACTGCTCTTCATTCATAGCATTTTTTTTTAAGTGGCACCCATCATCATATACAATAAATTCTGAAGGATAAGAAAACAAACATAATTATGTATTATCTCTGATATGTATGGACAGCTCCATACACTTGAGACTTGGACTCAGCTCCATACAACTCATTAATCATAGCTATGGTACCACATGGCCATGCTTCAAATAAGATTCCTATGACATACATATATTGTTCACGACAATGAATAATGTATAAGCTTCATCATTGCTGCAGTATGCGACTTCAATCTGGTCTTATCTTTTTCAATTTTACATACCATATTATGCGAGTCTTTAATCGCAAAAGAACTGAAAAAAAGAAAGAAGTATTTTGAAATAGGCCATTACAGTCATCAGATGAAATTGACCATCAGATGTTCTACTTCCCTTGTACATTTGTACCTGTTATGTAACTAACTTCAACCATTGGCAGGTACAATCAAAACGGTTTAATAACAGATAATATAGGCAGGTTGTAAATGGAAACCGGTGGCTAGGGGTCATGGGGAATATTTAAAAGCATGCCAAATATTTTCACAAGCTGAAGGCAAGTGAAAATATGGCATGAGGGCAAACTATTATTTCTGCATTGCACGACAAATATTATAAGTGATTCTTTGATCCCATCCCCGCTCTCATAAGCGTTCAATACGAATCATACAATATACTAGCATTACGCAAGAATATCCAATCAAAAATGCAATACACAATACAAATATATATCCCTTTCCTCTCCCCTAACACACATCAACAACCTTCTTGTGGATGGGATCATCAAAATTAATAATTATGTATTCATTCTGAAAGTGGCTGGCCCACTCCTTCATTTATTATTTATTATAAAAAAAAGAGTACTATCCCAGATGGCTGTATGGATGTTGAGGAATGTTTATTTCAGATAAACATATGATCTTACCTTCACTTGAGATAAACTAAGGCCAGTGCTCACAGTTGCTAATTCAATGTCTCTATACAGTGGTCATTCCCCCTACCAGTCATTCCACCAACATAAAGTTGCTCCAAGACGGCCAATACTTCCTTAGAAAATTTCTGACCAGTGTTTTGCTCATTCTCTTTGTGACCAGAAGTTAGATCATCAGCAGGATCATCATCTGAAGAAGAAGCCATAGATTTTTTATTTTTTCGCGCGTGTTGATTTAATTGAGGATATGTGGAGCACCTTGGTGCACTATAGTTGGTATAGGGTTTCCGGAATTTATACCACATGTGGTAGCGGTAGGTGCCCGAAGCAGGTGTACTATGGTATTGAACCCTTTACCAGACTTTGTTTTGTTTTTAACTCTGCCTTTTTTAGTAGCTGTGAGTGCTTGTTGTGTAGCCGCATCATATGCACATGTATTCACTCAGCTCCCTGCTCCCCCATCAATCCAGCTCCCAGATGCCATCACTTCAACCAAGGACAGTGTGATCCTCCAATACGTGCATCTTTGGAAGCACTGTAAATGTAGAAATTCAGCTCGGTAGAAGGCCATAAAATTCTCAATATCCTTTTCTGCAAGTTACATTATTATGACATTACATATATGCTATTAATCTAAAACTATTATTATTCATACCTATGTCTTTTATTTGTTTGTAATCTACGTACACAGCTGAGTTGTAGGCATTGTGGCATTTGGAAAACAGCTGTAGAAGGCAAACAAATTTCTCCTGGACTAACTTTGTCTGATTCTGAAGACAAGGGTGCTTCTGTGCAACTTTTCTAATGTTCCCCGTGAGAACATAATTCTCTACAGAAGTCCCACCTTGGTACCCTGTCGTTCAACATTGAGCTCATTCAAGTTTTTTTTCAATGTGGAAAAAAAAGTTCTTCTTCATTTCAGCGTGCAACTTAGACAATTCAGATAACTGTGAAAATTGGGCGTGTGGACATACGTATGTATTCTTATCGGAGCTTGCAACATACAACAAATTACATATATATATATAGGAAAAGGTGCACTTACAGAAGTCAAAATTAGGTATTCCTTTGATTAAACGACACTATTGTTAAACGATTGATTTTAACAACTAACACTCAAGCTACTATAATAAAGTAGAGTTTTTTTAATTACATATATGAGGTAAGGGATTCAACGCCACAGTAACCGCTTCCGCAACTGTTTAAATTGAAAGAAGCAACAAAATCACGTCACGTTATTTAAAAATTTCTTTGTGATATTCTTAATAGTAGTTGTAACGCATAATACTTCGCACAACTGAACATACCTACGCAAGAGTTACCTTCGTGGTTAGTCTAGTGGACAATAAATTTTCAAATAAATACTGTTGAGTAGGGCTTATAACTGTGACAAATAGCTTATTAACTTACCACCTCCACAAACTAGTATAGAAATGGAGTTCCCATATGTTTTTGAGTTTTAACTGCATGCAGAACAATTCAAAGCGGTAAACAATTCAATTTCTAAGGTGATACGTGTAATGATCGCTAAACTGAAGGATTCTGTTGAGTGAAGTTTGGGACCGTGTCGTACGCAGAGCGAACACAAAAATAAGGAGGGTCAAAGTACAAAATGACACATAATCATTTTTTGCCTTCCTCCATACTTTTGCCTTCCTCTTCTAATGACCTCCATCCTCCTAATTCTAACTTTCTTTCTCCTTTCGCTTTTTGTCCAGCTTCTAATGCTTACCCTCTTCCTGTTCCCAATACTCACTATTCATGTGCTTCTACTTTTTAACTGTCTGCTTCAGATTTTCTCCCTAATTCTGTTTTCTAAATATCTTCCTACTTCTGCTTCAAATTTTCTTCCTTCTACTTGAACTCCTACTTGAACTCCTTCTTTCACAAATTTTCTCACAAATTTTCTTCCTTCTACTTGAACTCCTTCTTTCACTATTCACCTTCTATATAAGTAAGGTCATTTGCACCTATAAAAGCCATTTATATAATAATATGCGTGTGTTACTACAATTAAAAACGACTGTGAGGAGATAGTTAGCTAGAGTGCTTATAAACTTTGAAATTGTGCATGTCAAGGCTAGCTGCAATTCACCAAGCTAAGGTACACTTCTTTATTGTTTTGCTAATCTTGACTGGATTTCTAAAGCACACAGACCACTAATTTACTACTGTAGCAAACCAAGTGAATTTACCGTGTCAAGGCAGGTTGTTCTTATCAGTGGGTAGTAAGGCCCCTGTCAACTTTGTGGTTTCATGGTTATTAGCTCAAGCAGCCCGCTGATCGCTTGCCCTAGTCCTAACCCTAGCCCAGCACCCTTAAGCAGGTTGCACTGTATGCAGTAATAATTTGTTTTTGTGCAATCCATTATTAATTTAGCTATAACTCCTCATGATATAACAAGCAGAAAGCTATATCTGGAACGTTTCCAAGTGATGAACACATTAATGATACAGGAAGGCAGTGACCAGGATCAAAGTAACCAGGATAGTGGTGATAAGGAATTTGATAAGCCTAGTGTGACTACATAGATGGTTGAGGACTTTGGCAAGAATAAAATACTGTAGGAAGCTATCTGATACTTCATAATTATGCTAAAGACTATAGTATGTCCAAGTAGAGCTGGCCAAAGAAAACCTGCGGAAGCAGCTACGCACAGGGTTTGCACCATTAGAAAGCTCGCACAAAGAGGTTAAAAATATTTTCCTAGTATACTCAAAAACAGGAGAGAAAGTGCTATTCCAAAACTCAATGCAAAAGTCTGTGGGAATTAAAAAAACCACTGGTTTCCATGCTCAAAACATGCTTAGTTGTACGGTAATTTTGTAAAATGAGCGGCTTCTTCTCAGATTGCTACGTTTCTAGCTGCGTTTCTACTTCGTATCACAATTAGTTTAGATGGCGAGTGTGAAACAGGATAGACGGAGTTAGTCTCGCGTAGCCAGACCCTTTACCTAACAGATCGTCAATTTTAAAAGCTAGAATACTTAGTTTTCACATAATTAGAGTGAGAGTACCCCAAACATTTTTTGGACTCAGAGAACTGGCTGAAGTTCTTGGGAGCTATTGTGTACAACAGCATGGAAGCCTCAGAAGTGATGTTGCTTCTAGATTCTGATTTAGAAGGCTTAGCTTCTTATAGCTCTGATAATGTGCAACTCATGGAAGTTTGTGCAGAACACTCCAAAGAATCACCAGAACCTGAGCCTAAAGTCAACAATTTAGTAAGTAAAGGTTATATTTTCCCTTTATAATATTTTTATTATGCTAGTCTGTTACTTAGCAAACTATAACTCTTTTTTCTAGATTCCAACATGTACCAATTATGCTGCTGACCAAGTTAGAATGTTGTATGCGATACTGATGATGTGCATTCTTCATCAGATGACTGACACTGATTTTGACCTGAGTGACCCAGTGGCTGAGTTGTGTGACAAATTAGTAGCTAGTGACAGTGATATATTTTTTCCTCCTACAATAATGAATGACAGTAGTGATACTGGTAGTTGAAATGCTGGAGATACTAATGAAACTGTAAATACTAGTGAAATTGCTGAATATAATTCCAAAACAAGTAGTAGTCGTGGTCGTGGTCGTGGTTGTTCTAGGCGAAGTACTTCAGGTCCTAGCGCTAGAAAAAACAAAAAACAAATTGGGGCTCATTTGAAAGTTTATGATTTGAGTAAGAGTGATACCCAAGCATCATGATTTTGAGCCTTTGTGCTCTGTTGGTGTACATGGTTTGTCATCAGAGCTAACTCCAGCAGAGCTATTCAAGTTATACTTTGATCCAGCTATAGTTAACTTCATTTGTAGTGCTACTAATGAGTATGCTGATAGAAACAAATCAAATTATTCTACAAAGTAATCATATTTTGATGTGATGACCCCAGACAAATTTTACAAGATCACAGGTATTTTAGTCCACTTAGGTTATCGTATGATACCTTGTCCTAGACGGATGTGGAGCCGAAGTATTCTATGCTCTGACCCCTTGATTTCACGAGTAGTGAACAGAAATAAATTTGATGGCATTATGACATTTGTACACCTTGTCCATGGGGACACTGAGCAAAAACTAAAAGATAATCTGTACAACCATTTGCCAATCAATTGAGGTGGGTATTAATTTCACTTTTGAATTGGAGTCAACAACAAATTGGCTCTTCTTGATACCTTAATAATTCGTATTTCAAGAGGAAGAGTTTCAATCACAGTGAGGAAGTCTACACGCACAAACTTTGGAAAATTTTCTGAAGAATGGTTGATGGGGCTGAGAAAGGATGACAAGAGATCACTAGCATTGTTTCTCTGTTATACCTGGTAAGGTATTTTATTTTTATCTACATAATACTGTATCAGCTGAAATGGCTGAGCAGTGATAAACCAGTCTGACAGATCAGTTAGACAATGGAGAAGAGACACAATTGTTAATAATGGAGTTCTGTCTGAATTTTAGTAAGGTAAGTATCATAGAAGTCATGTTTTGTGGCAAAGTGAAAAACTGAATAGAATTTGTTCAAACGAATGTATTAACCCTCTCGATCCCGAATTGTTTGGACGCGCGCGGAAAAATCTAATCTACCGCGGAATAGTGCATTACCGTTTTATTTTTTTAACTCGATGCTGGCTGGGAAAACCCCATAGCAACCATATATCACTAAATAGACCAAGAGTTTGGGATTCCCCACATTTTTTGATTGAGAAAATTGAATAATATTTAGGCCCTCTACTATTACTTTTAAAAAAAAAAATTTTTTTCCCAAAAAATTCCACTTCTCTCATCAATAAAAAAAAAAAAAAATAGAAATAATATTGTTTGATGTACTTTATACCAATATTATATTAGTTCAACAATAAAATATGTTGTTTGCTGTGTTTGGTGCTGATTGTGATCATGTAGGAGACATCTATGAGTGTCCACAAAGAACATATACCATTGGACATCGCAGCTCCACTACAAAACAATTTCATATACACAAAAACACAAACAACAAAGATATTTGTAATACAAACAACAAATTATTCATGATCCTATATAATTGCAACTTTATGATGTATTGTATGCGGTTTCATACAGGATTTTTGTTTGGGAGGGAGCGGGGGTGGGGCTCCGAGTGTACTTCGCCAGGTCCGGCATCTCCTTCATCAATGGAAGACTCTGCTACTGTTGCCTCATCTGCGTCCTCTTCACAATCCCTCTTGACAATCGAGTCGGTGACTGCATACACATCTGGTCCTAGTAGTACATTCTGGTAAAAAAAAATTAAATTTTTTTGAAAATTTGAAATTGTTCAACAAACCACAACCCACTTTCAAATCTCAAAACTCAATGAAATATATATATATTATAGCTAAACAGCTTTCTCTATCTCAATATAGCTATGAATAAGTCCTTTCCACAACAGAAGCTTGCTAGTTTTCAAGAGAAAGACAAGAGAAAGACAAGCTTACATCGATCATCTTCTTGACTTCCATTGTCAGTGTCAGAGTTGACGGGGCTGGTCCCCAACCCTGATACAGGGCCTCCTATAGCCCTAGATGTCGTCTCCCTCTTCTCCGCTTGATCCTGAGTCGCTAGAGTTAGTATCAAGCAAGTCTAAAACTTCCACAGCACTGTAACTGGTAGACGCCATCTTTCCAAATTGACTTTGAAAAAAAAATGTTTTTGCATAGTTACCTGGATCACACGACACGCTCACTTTTTTCCTATGATGTAATAAGCATTACCTAAGACTGTACGTAATGGGGAGGCCCCCAGTTGAACTGCGTACACGATATTTTGGGAGGCGAAGGTGCGGCTTCATCATCATTTCCGTAACTTCAGATCGAGTGAACTTAGCGATTCCCCTGGCGCTAACGTACCGCGTTATTCGTGACACGTAAATATTACTGACACCGCAATCATACTTACACTGTTGCCAAAGTGCATCTGGAATGGATCTTGAATCACGTGTTGCCAACATATATCTTGAATGGATCTGGAATCACGTTTTTGTAACATTAAAATTGATCAAAAAATACTTATGTATATTCCTTTTGCATTACCTCTTTAATGCTCGTTTTGGTCACAGAATAACAGAACTAGTAGCAATCAAGGGAACTTTATGGCAATACAGCTCTAGTATTCAATATGGCAACACCATTTCAATGAAGCTTTCAACACCATTAGCATGTGAATGGCTTGATGGCTCACATATTGATTTCGCCATTCAACGAGATTTCAGAGCAACTAAGACTGTCGGACGCCCCACTTTGACCCCTTATAATTTACACACCATTGCATTTCTTACCAAGTTAGCTTACTGTTATTAATTACTTTCACATGAAAATTATATAATTTAAAATAAAAGGTCTAAATGAGAGAGAGTTAAGTGTAATAAAAAAGTGCATGCTATATATACTTTCACATAAAATTATTATTTAAAGTCTAGCTGAACTGGGGTCACGCACAACATAACAGCGTAAGTCGCCAAGTTAACGCCCTGGAATTATTTAAGTAACACTGATATTATTTAGGTACTGGTAGTTGATTTAAGGAGTTACCGGTGCGTTTATTTAAGTATCTGTAATGTGAATGCTTATGGTTGGTCTAACAGATTATTTATACTACCTTTTGTTCACTACTCTCTACCAGTTATGTAGTAGTAAGTAAACTCTATTCACATATCTGCATGGAGGTAAACAAATATTAGTATAGCTCGTAATATCTCTACTACTTTAATAATGGGCAAGCTCAATTTCCTGAATCAATTAATTTTTGTAGTTTTTATTTAAGGGAACGCTTGTTAAACCAGTACAATAGTAATGAAGCACCAAAGGTGCGAACCCTCAGCGCTATTAAACACTACCTAGCTATTGCAATATAATCTCATTCCAAAAGAACAATTAATCTGTTAGCTATTTTAATGAGGCATCAAAATAGTTCGACCAATGAAAATGGGGCATGGAAACGCTGTCTTCATAAGAGAAGTAGCTAAACTAGCCAGAAACACTCACCGATATGCATTACAATTCTTTCAACTCCGTTAACGCTGTCTTCATAAGAGAAGTAGCTAAACTAGCCAGAAACACTCACCGATATTATGCATTACAATTCTTTCAACTCCGTTAGCTTCCCCGAGCATAAATCAAACTACACCGCTGACTGCAATAAATTATTTGCTGGCGTGATTATGACGTGACACTAGGGGGCGTTGCCCATCAAAGCTGGCACTTACCGAGGAGCTGAAAGCTTCTGGTTTTCTCAACGATAAGCCCGAAATTCAAAAAGGTCGCACATAAAAGGTCTTAAATCTTCTTCCTGAGTAAGTTCAGACCTCAATCAACTGTTAATTGTCAGTGTTCTCCAAAATCAGAGCGTGACAGACAGACAGGCAGGACGACTACTATAACCCTCTCGCGCATGCGCCCTGAGAGTTAATAATAAATTATTAAAATAGCTGAGAGACCCGGGTCCCCATAATCAAAACGAATGTGTAGAAAGTATAGTTTGTACAGAATTTATAATTATTATTTGATGATAAAAAAGGTCTGGTAATATCTATATAATCAGCCAACATAATCGGTTATAGCACATTGATAGCAAAGGAAGATATTAGCCATTGCTTAAAAAAAAGTTAAAATTTCAAAAAAAAAGTTTTTATTTCCAAATAACAGAATTAGCCTGCTACATTTCTGAAGTCAATTATAAATGTTATTGCCCTAACAGAGAGAATTAAACATTATTTAGCCTATACTAGCTGCTGGCACACAGTTTAGCCAATAGCTGGTATGCCATGCTCATTCATAACTTTATGTTTGCAGTGGCAGAGGAGGAAATTGTAACTCCATACATGCAAGTTGCCATTGTTGGACAAACCATAAATATGAATTGTTCCTTTTACAATCCAATTTGGTTAAAAGATTCCGAAGCTCCACCACCTGAGGCAATGTTTACAGACAGATTCTTAACAATTCGTAAAGTTTTATTGAACCACGATGGAACTTACACTTGTATAAATCCAGTGTCTGGGGAACAGGGAGAAGCAACTCTCTATGTAGCAGGTAATTAAAACTATATTCAGATAAAGGTAAGTGCTTTATTTCTGAGTATTGTTAATTGAGCAATCCTAGCCCATTTTAAATGATCACATTGACTTTTGTTTCCCTCACCAAATGAGTGCTAATTTTCTCTACAAGTGTACTTGTCATAATCCTCCTCCCATGGCTTCATCTTTTCACTGTTTAGCAAAATTTTGTGACTGACTCCTAAAAATCAGTTCTATTGTGAGGGCTCTTTGGGTTGCCTTGACGTGAGCTGACTGTAAAAACCCAGCCAGGCCAAGCACTTACACACGGGGACGCTCAGCACTATGCACAAGCACTGAGTGGCTGATTCAACCGTTCTGCACCCCCAGCTCTCTAGTATAGAGAGCGTTCCTACGCAAATGGTTCGAGGTTTTATAAAGGAGCAGGCGGAGGTGGACGAGGAAAACCGAAATTCCTCACTTTCGCTGAACAGAAGAGTCTTCGACTGAACAGGAATATTTAGAGATTTTGGGAGGCCAAAATGAAGAAAAGGAGAGGGTTATATAGGAGAGCTAGATTAAGTGATTAGTTGAGAACGTATAACATATATTAGTGATAATGTTTCTGATAATGGATTAATGTTTCGGTCTAATTGTACATTCCAAGATGTGATAGCTTATCCAGGGTGAGACCCAGACACTATTTGGCATGTTACACGGCTTGCTCTCTTTGTGACAATGCGTTGCAAAGGGTGGGTACCTACCTTTACTATGGGTTCACTGTCTGTGGGCATAAATGAGAGAACCAAAGTTTAGGCGGCTGAAGTAGCATTCCACTCATTCAGCTCATCCTGTTCATCCCTAGTTCATATTCCCATATTTCTTCATATTCAGTAACAAGCTGATTCTGAATTACTTGTGTTATTCTGTTGATTAACTGATAGGATTTCCCTGCCCCATATACATTCCCAAGCACAAGCAGTGGATCTAATTTCACGACGACCACATTGGCACTTGCACTCAGGAATCATTTTATGCTTGTTGTTTGGCAAGAAATGGCTAGCTAGTTTAGATTTCTAGATATAAGGTTATCTTTAACATAATATTGGCAGTTAGAACGGGAAAAAATTGCTATTATTACAATTATTTCAGCCGGGGGGAAACTGAATTATTGAAAGGCTATCTTTCTGTACTAGTTTGTTGTAGAAGTATCTTATTGTCCTGAGAACCTTAATCGTCCATTGGTGTAGACCAAAGTATAATTGATAGGATGCTTAAATCAGAATCATTTATACCTATAAATGATAAGATTGCGGAATTGATAATATTTATTCATGACAGAACACCAAAATTTGGGGGTGCTTACACACTCCAAAGCAAGCCCTTGTCTACACCCACATCAGTGTCATTGAGGATTCCTTGTTAGCAGCTGGTTCATAGATGATTCCATTTCCCCACCAGAGTTCTGCAAGACTACTACTGACCTGAGTAACCCTTTCCAACATGACATCACACAAACCACACCTAAATCATGAAATAAGATTTCAGAAAGCAAATAAATAGGGTAAAATTTTAGTTTGAAAATTGAAAAACTGATGACAGGAAGAGTTACACATGTATTTTGGGTGACTTTTGGACACTATGAAAAACAAAAATTGTACAGACTCACCACACTCCATTTATAATGCTCACCATGCTAAAATTCCAGTTGTCTTCCAAAATAAAATCCTTTCCTCATCAACTATTCAAGCTCAAAATTTTCACTTCTCTTTTATGGGAACACCACCATGTTGATCTAAAAGCACAGTTGGATTTTTACGCTTCAATGATTACTGACATAGCACTACGAATATGCTGTACAGACATATTGTAACATACAAGAAAGCTCTCTACCAGGGAGGGTAGCAGTATTTTATTGGAAGGAATAAACCTCTTTATTAAAACTATTAAAAAAAAAATTCTTTTAGGGATTTTAAGGCTTGCTTACTCCGACTGCTAATTATTAAACGACAATTTTTATAGTTTCATCTTCCATGTAATTATGCTTATGTTTTGATGATAATATTTTTATGACCCTACATTTTGAACACAAATGTGTGTGGAAAATAGTCCACTTTCTTCTTCTAACCTTTTCAATTTAAATAGTCAAAGCGGTGAGTCCACCTTCCCCCCCCCCCCCCATACAATACATTTTAAGCAATACTGGTTTTCTCTACAGAATTAATTGTATTATAGCTAAAATTTATACGGAAAATGGAGGTATATCACACTGTTAAAAATGGGGTGTTTGGATAACTTAGTTTTGGTGTTAAATAGGAGGCGCTGCCTGGACACCCCAGTTTAAAGCCTAATAATGTCTCTATAGTTAGTCGCAACTAAATGATATTTGAAAGGAAGAAACTAATGGATATAAGCTATTATTATATAAGCTCACTTGGTAAAGTATGCATTGGTGTAGAAGTTATAAGGGCTCAAAGTGGGGTATCCAGACATTGCCTCCTGGCAAACACCTCGCGTGTTAACAGTGCAAGTGTCATTTTGCAAATGTTTCAGAACTTCAGCAATGAGTCCAATCATAGTTGTCTAAACAACAGCAAATGCTTCGGTAACAAATAAAATATTTTTCATATAAAAGAAAGGGTAATGACCAAGATAAAGCAGTTTATATTAACATTTTTCCATATTTCAGATATTTTTGTGGTTGTTGTTGCTTTTGTTAGTTTGTTTATTGTTTCATTTGCATTCTTTTATGCCTAGAAACAATGAGTTCTAACATATCTCCAAGGATAGTGAAACAGGTCGTACGAACTGGAGTATCATTTACGTGTGATGGACAAGACACATACTGGTTCTACAATAAATTTCCATTACCCATAGGAGCTGCACCACAACTGAATCCAAATATTCTTGAAATAAATTCGTTAAGAGTTGACCATGCAGGAGATTACTACTGCTTTAACAGTGGCTATGATAGTGCTAGTAGTGTTTTATCTAAGACCAGCTTAATAGTAATTGGCAAGTGCTAACAGAGTTGAATTTGATTTTATGTATTGTAACTAACAATTTACATTGTCAGCCCAATGGAATTCTCAGCTCATCTGGGAAATTTTTGTCGTCTAAAGCGAAACTAAATCCAAATCATTTTATAAAACTAGTAATGTAGTGTAGCCATTTTAGAGCTTTATTTCAGTATTGTAATACATAGTAATAGTGGTAGTAAAATTTGTACTTTTTGCTATAATTGTGTGTGTTGTTTTGTTCTGTTATCTGTTTCTGGAGTAGGCATTGATATAAGTAATTAAAGACTAAATTTTCTTTTTGCATGTCAATCATTGTTCCAAAAGCAATTGAAGCTTTGAAACTTCTGGCCTAACATGTTTTTTTATATGTAGCTGTTGCTAATATTACTGTTATATAGCAGAGGAAGATACCTTTCAATTCATGTAAAGAAAGGGTTTACTTTTTTATGACTGAGACACTAGACAGCCTCATAAAAATGTCACACCTGACTTCACCTCCTCTGCAAAAATCTTTTCCACAAATTCAGGTTCTCAGGCTCCCAACAAACTCTCTGACTCAGCCTAAAGACTTTCTCCCGTGGAAGATTTGCACTTATTATAGACACCTAGCTATTATCTGCATACATCCCAAATTAAAAGAAAAGAAACAGAATGAAAGAAATTTTATCTTAACTAAACCAGTTCTGACCACCCATTAAGAAAAATTATCACTTTCTGTAAGATCACTGCTTTGTGTGCTTCAAAATATGAACATTTTTCCCATTATATTTCAGATCAAACTAAGATTGAACCACACAAGCAATTTTATAAAAAGGGTAATCATTATTTGTTCACTTGTGACACATTTGTCCCACCTACTACAAGATGGTACTTCAACAACAAAGCAAAACTGCCAGATAATGTAGTGCCATTAAAGGATAAAATGAATGTGCTGTTGATTTTAAATGCTAGGGAATATCACATCGGATTTTATGAATGCATTGGAGTCACTTACATGGGACTTGGTCTTTTTTCAGCTACTGGCATTCTAAAGAAAAAGGGTAAGATAAAAATTGAGGGAATTGAATATTTTTCTTCTCAATATTATAGACACCTTATTATCATCAGCATACGTCAAAATATTCAATTTACATAACATGAAAAATAGTTACTTGGGCTAACAGCCTCAAGTAACATATATACCACATCCATGCTACCCGATTACCCTGATAACTTTTAATCACTTTACAGAGAGAATGCCAAGACATACAACTATGCAGTCTGATCTACCTTTTCAATTGATTCATAAAACCACGAAAGTCATATTTGAACATCAAATTTATTTCTTAAGCATAGACAAATATCTTATGAGCATATTCATTGCATACCTAGCCAGCTAGGTAATGTTTTGTAACCTATTAAAGTCCTACATAAGTTGCTTTTTTCCTTTTGAGTATGGACACGAAATTATATACAAAGCTATCATGATAATTGTGTCACTTAAGGCTTCTATGTTTGTTTTCATTGTTGATGGTGGTTTGTTCTTATGTGCGTACTGTTCTTTACTTTAGCTTTAAAGTAAGTAGTCACTTCTTAGACAATTAAAATGTTTTAATTGTAAAGTTTGACCATTATATTTTATTTGTCTTCATTTTTTTCATCATAATAATTATAAATTGCCTTACTTCATTTTTTCACCATAAAACCCATGATTTTATTTCATACATGTTTTTTAGATAATTTCTTTCACAGAAATCGTGCAAAAAAAATGGGCAAGAAGCTTTTGAAATTTAAAAACTCTAAAGCTCAATATGAGAAGTGGAAGTGGCTTATTGGCAAGAAGGAACAAACTATGCACACTATTGTGGATCAATACATCCCTACATACCTACCTGATCCCAAGAAACGAAAAAAGAAATCTAAAAAGGAAGCAGATGCCAAAAATGAAAGAATAGCACAGTATGGTTATGGGCACGACCAAAATGGAACATTAGTTAAATTTGATATGGCCAATGTCAATGCAATCAGGAGTAAGTGTTTATTCAAATAGTAAGAGAGACAGAAAAAAAGCAAAAAAATTTGATTTTTTTTTAATATAGAGCCTGGGTGAAAAATTGTATATCAAATATTACTTTAACTTGTAGACTCAATATATGATATTTAGCAAATAAGTTTCATAGTACATTTATCTTCGAATAATTTGGCCTTTATAAGAATAATAGTGAAACACAAAACTGAATTTAAATATTTTAAATCGGTTTTATTAGTTGAAAACTACTCTAGAGGAGCCGAAATATTTATTTAATAAATTACATTTGACTAAGTTCATGTTATGTACTTTTGAATTCATACCTTGAGAATATTGTTGTGCACACACTTTTACCTCACAGCTATATCTATCAAATCATATCCAAACATTTTGATCTATGCGTTTCCAGTCATGTTCATTTTCCATAATCCATTTACCAGTAGACCCTTTACTTCACGCACACGCGAACCAACTGCAGCTATCAATTCAAATTTTCCTCAGTGTTCAATAAACCAACCCGACTTTAGAGTTACCTAAGTCTCACAGTTTTATACTGAGACTCAACAGTTTGTATCTAATCTCACTAGTAACTTGGTTTTTGTCATTATCAAGTACACATAAAAATAACATCACTTGTGGGACATGCATAAGACCAATTCAAGCAGCTGTAAGCAGACTGAGTCTCTGTGTCTGCAATTCATTGCCCCAAGCAATAAATACTTTCTACTCTTACACTCACTCTAGCAAATGCACTGATATCCTGTGTAGGGTATCAATAAATTTTATGCTATTAAAATTTAACCTGGTGGATAATTATAAGACTAAGTATATTTTCGAGATACCAGAAATGCTTACAGTCTTGATTGTGACTTGTCAAAAGAAGCGAAGTAAGCTACCAAAATGCAATCGAGAGCAATGTGTATAATACTATTCATTATAAAAAAATAACATCTGTGTAAACTATTACTACAGAAAAATCAGCTGGACATAACTTGAACCTAAAATATGTTTTCATTTATATTGTCTGTGTGATATAAACAAGTGTGTGTATTGTAAATTAACTTAGTATTATCCTTTGTGTATTAGTCAAATCATCATTTCCTGATCCCAACAGAGAAACTGAGGCTGCAGGTAATTTATTTTTAATGTTAATGTATACTTACACCAAAATTTAAACATTGTGATTCCATTAAATATTATGAAGACGTGAATATAATATTACACCAACACTTTTAAATAAAATAAAATAAAACATTAATGACACAGTAGACTTAACTATATACAGCCATATTAAGAATATTTTATACAAAATTTAGCATTTGCTTCTCCGTCACACCAAGTGGGTATAGTTGGGCAAACTATAGGAATGTCTTGTCTCTTTCGAAATCCAGCGTGGTTTAAAGATGATGAAATTATACCATTTGATGTGGTGTTGCTAGGAAACCTTCTAGTTATACCAAATGTTACAATGGATCATCATGGAGAATATATATGTCAAAATGAAGTTACTGGAGAGCAGGGATATTCATCACTATTTGTAGCATGTAAGAAATAACCTTATCCTATAATTGACCCACAGCATACATTACCACTTTATTAGTCTAGAAGTAACAATAGAGAATTAAAATGGACTTTAATTAATAAACTGTAATTCTCAACAAAGGTTGGGGTACTAATACATAATAATAATATAAAAAAGCAAGACTAGATAATAACATCGTGAAGATGTATTTTTAAATACTCATTTTAAAATATTGTTATTTTTTTACAGAAATATTATGTTAAAAATATTTTATCAAATAGTAATTAATGATAGTCAATTGATTTGAAAGTGAGCTGACTTGCCTTGATCTCAATTTGACTCTAAGCAGAACACACCAAATGGCAATATGCCATTCATAGACACTACATAGAGAGTAACTCAATACACATATTTACACGTATGCGTTTGTAGATCGAGATGACTCGTTCATATCACCGAAAGTGATTAAGGTACCCATTGGAGGAAGAGCACTGATTGAGTGTCAGGGTATGACCAACACGTGGTACTTCAACAGACTGGCTATACCATCAGAAGCTAAACTATTGACAGAAGGCAGATATCTTGAAATTGGTGAAGTGAAGTGGAACCATGCAGGAGATTATTACTGTTACACGATTGGCCCTGATTCTGATGGACTGGTTTCCCGGGCAGTGCTTGTAGTTGTTAGTATGTTTTATAGTTTAATTCTAGCTAGTAATTACAAGTTTAATATGTCATTCTTTGCTTTGCAATTTATTAATTAAACATCCCATAAATGCAGCATACAAGGTTAAAAATTTCTATATTTTTTCAAGCAAGACATTTTCATTAGTCAGACAATTTTGGGGGTTTGATAACAATGAGCAGGAACACAATCTTGGCATAAATTATATTCTACAAGTAAGAAGTATCGCTACAATATAATAGACTTGCCACTAGTAATAATCATCATACATACAAGCTAGAATTGGGTATTGTGTTAGATCATTGAAAATGCTGCTGTTACTATGCATTATGACTATTTATAAACCACTGCATGCTGCAACTCTACAAATTCACCCAATATGTTTATTTCAGGGTTTTTTTTTATTATAGACATAGATATAACTAATCAAAGGTAGTGCAAGCCTTTCACCAACAGCTAATATACAAAAAAGAAAATATTGGTTTGTCTGTTGAGTCCGAGACTGTAGCACAGCAGTGCCCCTTAACAATTCAATGTGAATACCATTAATTTGACATCTAGTGCCTAGTTCACATTTTTAGTTTATTTCACAAGTAAATTAGTTTGATATCAATGGTTATCATTGTTGCATATACTGATTACTTCAGGTCAAAATTCAATCCATCCCAATTTAGCTATTTACAAAAAAAATGAGGATTATTTATTTTCATGTGGTTCATATCACGGCACAACACCAAAATGGTTCTTTAATCACAAAACTATTACTCAAAAAAATGTTATAATCATAGAAGACTATGTCTATATACATAAGGCTACTTCAGATAATATTGGATTTTATGAATGTGTTGGTAACACCAATCAGAATACTGGATATTTCTCAGCTACTAGCATTCTGAAACCAAGAGGTAAATTGAGGGCATTTGAAAAAATGGAGATGTAAACAATATCGCTATATTCGTGCAAAAAATATATATACTCTATTTAGTGTAACTAAGGTGCAAATTAATTTTTTACAAAAGTAATGATGATCAAGCTGATCGATTGCAAAGTGAATTGACTGTTGGAGGGATACCCCAAATGGCACAATGGTGTTCATATACATTGAATTAAAAGCAGGACTTCACGGGGTTCATGTGAACCCCAATTTGAACATAATGATAGTCATGAATCATTCCCATTGAAAGAACAACTGGAAAAGAATGCACAGTTATTACTACAAACACACTAACAATAACCAATAGTAATAAAACATATCTATATTTAGTTTAACGCCTCTAACCGATCATACCACCTCTCTAGAACTAATGACAGCAATTTACATAAGGAAACACACACCAGACACAGAATTATACAAACTATTTGCCATTCTTCCATTAAGTTCATGCTCTTATGAGCTCAGGATCTACCTTTCATGACCTTCAAAGAGCTTCACAAACTGAAAAGAAAATATCAGCACTGCAACCCTTACTACTACAAATTATTAATTAAATATAGGCATAGTGTCTATAAAATCTATCTAGACAAACATACTTATAGAATGGCAGTTTTTGGTTCTATTTTTGACGTATATAACTCCAAATAATAGATGTTTGCTTTAGTGGGATGGGTTTAAGGGTGATATAAAACCGGTAAAGTGTAGATGTTTAGTGCAGTAAACTAGTACTGCCATGGTTTCATCAGTACAGGGTTGCAGTAAGGAATATCAGCAAAATAGTTTGTTTGTTTTCATGTTGTATTTGTTTACAATCAGTGATTTTGTCCTTTAGATAACAGACTTCACAAAAATTATGCATCATACTTAGTAAAGACCAAGCTAAAATTTAAGAGTGACAACGATAAGTGTATGAAGTGGTCCTGGCTATTCCCGCACACTGGTATTAATGCAAGTTTAATAATGGATGACTTTATACCAGAGTATCCACCAGATAAGAAAAAGAGAAGGAAGAAGAAGAAGAAGAGGACATACAGTACTCGGCCTACAATCACACATCTTCGTCAGCTGCATGCAGGAAGCACAATGAGAGAAGATTTAGTAAATATTCCAATGAGTAAACTCCTATTTGATCCAAATTCAGGTATGCATATATATATATATAGTACTTATTACATGAGTCAGAATGTGATATGGCGAAATATTTCATGAGCAGACTAATTTATTTTCAAGAGCCAGAGGCGAGTGAGAATATAGCCTGAGAGTGAAATATCTTGCCATATCACACTGACAAATGTAATAAGTGGTTTATTCCACACTAGATATCTTCACTACTGTAGTTAGTGCTAGAGAAAGGGTAACTCACCATTTAAGTTGGTTGTAGGGGGGCTACCCACACCCCCAGCCTACATTTTAGCAGCTGCTCTAACCCTGTTGAGCAGGGTACACCAAGAAAATTGAAAAGTTTGGCCTGCTGCTATGACTACAAGGGTAGCAGTACAGTGGCTCTTGAAAATAAATTAGCCTGCTCATGAAATGTTTCGCCATATAGCACTCTGACTCATGTACTAAGTACTATATACATAGAGAGAGAGAGAGTGCAAGGCTGTATTAATATACATTTATGAGAGAATTACTACATGTGTAGTACAGTAAATGTTATAGTTATAAACACTCCACTGAAGTCTATTATATTAAACATTTGGTGGTGTTTGAACATTTTCGGGCACCCCTTGTCCACACCCATGTCTATCTGTAGATAATGTATGAGCATACTACTGTGCTTCATTCCGTATTACTCAATCATGATAATTCCTTCATTGATCATTTTGATGGTCATTATTGCTTGTTTCCAAGATTAACCGATGCCACAACAAGTGAATGTATTTCTATCAAGAATGATTATTATACAACATACCTAATACTTAGAAAATATCAAGTATCTAGACTTGAAAGCAGTAGGGTTAGCTTAACACATTATTTGCCTAATACTTTTCCCAAGAATTTTGTTTTTAGCATTTATATAATTATTTTAAAAGGCTTCAGAACAGTTGTGTTGTACTAAGTATTAATTTTGAGTACTTCATGTATTCTTAGAATAACACACTGGTACCTCTTATGATATACTTAGTATGATGCAAACACATAAAGGCTTATGTTATCAATAAATGACTTTTGTAGCAACTTTAAAATCATGAACTGTAGCTTTCAGTTATTGTTGGACAACTTTTGAATTGTGGAGTAAAATCTAGTGAGCAGCCGCTTCAGCACACCAATGGCAAATGGGCTAGTCAGCTTTAAAACAGTCAGTTTAGGTTCTTGGCACTTATTATAAGAACATTAGCACATCAACGCTGCATAAACGGTCCATTATAGCTATCATTCTATTTTTTTGTTTGTAGACCTTAACCCATCTAAACCCATTAATCCAAAAGCCTTGTAGCATTCTGTTCTAAACACTAACAAGCCAATTTTCTTAATTAGTCTGCTATGCACATAAAATGTTATTAGAGAGATGCTATTAACTAGTGGATTAATATTTCAATTAAGTTTCAAGGATTATACTTTGAATCCTCTGTTTTAAATTACTCCCTGCATGATGAATTAATTTACATAAGCAAAATTTGGAAGCAGTGAACTGAAACAATAACTCTATTTTATATCACGCAGAAGTGCAAAACTCACAAGAATATCCACAAGAAGAACAGTCACTTGCTTATAACCAAAGCCAAGCTACTTATGAGGTGCAGGATGAGGAGGCAGAAGATGAATACAATAGCGATGATAATGCCCCATTGATAAGAAACGGTTTGAGTGGTGGAGGCATTAAGCCATGTCCGGAGATATTTCCGTATGATTCAAATCAATGCTTAGGTAAGACAAAGTGTTACATACATACTATCTTGAACCTATATTGTCTACTATGGTAACCTAATGTTGTAATTATCTAAATTTTGTTGATTTAAACCTCGTAAACAATTAAAAACTTACAAATGAGAGGTGATGGAAGTTTGGTGTTAACCAAATAATCTAAACAATAAATGAAAAGACATGTAAGTGTCATTGTTGTTGTTGTTATTTTATTTGTGTGTGATGTGTGTAGTGATATTTATGACTAACATAGGTTTCTAGTTCTGGTGTAATTCACAGAGGCAGTATTTACTTTAAAAGGGAAGAAACATGGGACTACACATTACAAAGGAACAATTATGGAAACAAGACGAAAAAAATTTAAAAAAAACATTAGGAATTAATGTGGGGGTGGGGGGAGGGTGGGGATGACACAAATACTGCAGAGGCACATAATGGAGATGCCACTTTTTTTCAAAATTCTATTTTATTATATTCACAGTCACTTGTTTTCCTTGTAACACTCTTTACAATAATATTTACCAACAAAAATAATTAAATGGCACCTTGTATGATTCTTTTCTTCTTTTTTTTTTGTCTATGTGTCTCTCTCTTCCTCTCTCTCTTTCTAATTACACAAAGAAAACACACAAGGAGACGAATATGCATCAGGTGGTGATGACCAAGGTCAGGGTGATGATGAGGAGCAAGGTGATGATGAGGAGCAAGGTGATGATGAGGAGCAAGGTGATGATGAGGAGCAAGATGATGATGATGATGATGATGAAAAACCTCTATTAGTAAATAAACTAGTTCCAGGGATTGCTTCCAGTTTAAAAGGTGCCTTGGAAGCGCGACGAAAGCTTAATCAGAAAGATGACAGTAGCACATACTGTACAGACTGCTTAGGTAAACATTGAGTCATGGAGTGGTTTAAATGTTTATACTAATACTACTTAGTCTTATAATAATAAATACTTCAGTCTCTGTACATAACAATTGTTATTTTTTATATGTAAGCCTAGTGGTGGAAGTTTTATGCACAAGATATTAGCCGAGTTATGATTATAAATGAAACTAATCAAAATAATTATTATTTTATAGGAGTGGCTATGAATGGATGTGTAAATAGTTAGTTCTGGTAGACGAATCAGAGTTTGCAATTTTTTTGCAAGCCTATCACTAAGCTAAAAACTGAAATTTCCAGTATCTGTCTGTTATGCTGTTAGCTAGTCTCTCTGTCTGTCTGTCTGTCTCTCTCTCTGCCTGTCTGTTTTTGTAAGTCTGAAAGTTGTCTGCATGTTTGCTTGCTGGTTGGTCTTTTGTGCCAAATAGTGTAAAATGCCTATAGGCTGATTAAGCTGCACACTCTACTTTAGACAGACAGAGTGACTGACAGAGTGACAGTAGACATATAGATGACAGACAGACAAGACTGGGTTGTATACAATGGTCTAATATTTTATTAATGTCAATATAATTATTGTGATATTTACAGTTCCAGATAAAAGTATTGGTTACAGATGGGATTGGAATACTCCTGTTACCACTCTACTATTCAGTACTTTTCTTCAATAGTATTAAACATTGCTTATATGCATGTATTCTATAAGGTCAAAATATACCATCAAAATGTAATATGTATAATGTGCCAAAAAAAATATTTTGTTCAGGCTAATCTAGTTGAAATCACTTTTTACATAGAATTAGCTAGTTGCAAGTTCTTTTAATTATTCATGATTGTGCATGTTAAATTTTTATGATGTATCAGTTCACAAACTAGTACATTTTCTCCAGAACACGATATTTATCCTTGCACAAAAAGTGAAACTCTTTAATAAATGTAGATTACACTCCATGAGCCAGAAATTCCATATTCCAACAACTTAATCTGCTTTTCCCTACAGGTATGAATCCAAGCACCAGCTTTGTTAAAATATTATACAAACTTGAAATGCTTCATCACTCTCTTACCCTCAAGTGGTCTGAAGTATCAAATGAATATCAATAATGTGATGGCAAAAATCGCTGGTTAGAAGCGCATTGTCACAAGACTCGTGTAGTATTTTGGTAAAGGATCTCGCTAGAGACCCTACAACAATCCTGAATGGACTCCAACTAGACACTGTCCAGGATTTTTTTAACCTTGTTCTTTTGAAAGATAAAAAATACTCCCATTTCTCATTGGCAGCTAGCTAAAATAGTATCATTGTGAGAATAATCGTCATTGACGTCACTCCCTAGTCTCACGTGGTCACTCCTTTACCAACAAACCGCTACTCGCCCGTAGTGGTAGTATAGTGCGACCATACAACGGCTCTACCGTACAGGTGATTGTTTAGGCAACTGATGAAGGGTTGTATTAAGGATTTTTTTTTTCTGTGCTGCGAGAAAATTTCGTATCAATATGCTTCTCATTGAAATTTTAAGTTGGGCCATCATTGTTCTGTTAGTTGATGTTAATGAAGCTTTTCTTAAACCATTCAAAAAGGTTACAGAAAGCCATTGTCACCACCACCAAGGTCATTAACTCCATAACTTACCAATTACAGAAAGCCACCACACATTTTATACGTAGAGAGGTATCAAAGATGCCTGAGGCTAAGACTAGGAGTAAAACATGCTAAAATTTCTGACTCACAACAAGTGTCACTTGAAATTGAGAGAGGGTACAAGAACCCAGTGGTGCTCTATTTACTGAGACGGAGAAAAAATTAGCTATCATTAAATTCAGGGGTGATGGAAGCTGCTTCAACGTGTCTGTGTGTGGATGGTTGGGTGGTTTGAAGTTTTCCATTCTCATCATTCAGCATGTTACTTCTCTTTGTCAGGGTCAGTGTTTAGTTTATTATACTTGTAAGGAAATCTGGTGATAAATAGTCTTACATATTCGTCACTTATAGCAAGTTGTGAGTTAATACAGTGCACTGTTATCTTCAGCTTACCCTTATAAGTTAGGACTGCGAATAGTGCAATATTGTTTTCGGGACCAGCATGGACTTGAAGAAGATGACCTTGGAAAGCAATTATGTAGGAAGCCAGCAATATGGATAAATAGAGGAGCAAATAGGTAAATTTATTATGCAAAATTGAAAAGCATAAGAAGAAAGTAGCAAATTTCTCAAGAGCTGTCAGACTATGACAAGGAGACAAAAAAAAAGAAAAGAAAAAACAACAACCAGGGCTCCGATTGTACTACAGCTAAAAAAGTCCTTAGCAGCAATTACCTTTTGAAAACAGTTACTATTTAGAGGCAGTGATGTTTCAGAAAAATTCACACCAAGAAAGAGATAGCTGCAACTAGCTCCGTGACCAGGCAATATGAAGCCATCACAATATTGCTCATATATTTTTACCCACTTGTTTTCAAAGATTGCTTTGTTTTGTAATGGAAGGAATGCAAAAAGTGTCATACAAAGATGTATTTTCAATTACTGATAGTAATAAAATTATCTTTAAAAGGTGTGATTGCTGATAAGTGAATCTGAAAAAGTTGGAGATCCTAGCATAGCAAGCACAGATATGATAGAGCACAAATTCCAACATCTTTATATTCATCTTGTTGTAGTTGTAATCACATAATTATAACGTGCTCATGTTCACTGTCCCGTATACATCATCGCAAACAGTTGATAAAAGCTATTTGAAAATTGAAGAATGGATTGTTCCTTACTCTGACTGGTTACTATGCCATTGAAATCCCTTTACCAGACTTAATTTCAAAACTTCGTCGTTTTGGGGCTATGTACTATGGTTGTCGTCAAGTGCCACTGGTAGCCAGAATATGGTTAAATGATAAATACTAAGGAAGCCACCATTACTTGGAAGAAGCTGATGTAAGTACGTAGTTCCATACTTGTTAGCTAAAATTACAAAAATAACTCTGGCTATTATGTTTTGTTAGAGCTGCGAGCTTGTTCACTGATTACTGGTGACTGAGGTAGTCAGAATGGCTGAAATTGCATACTACAGAAGGTACCACTGTCAGAATACATTATAATAATGCTGAGGAAGTCACCACTACTAGAGGGAAACTAAGGTAAGTACTTAAATCCATATTTGTAAGTTAAAATTACAAAAATAACTCTGGTTTTTCTTTTGTATAATTGAGAGCTTGTTTTCAAGAGAGACTGGTAATTCAGATAGTCAGAATGGGTTCAATTTGATACTACAGAGGTTACTACTACTCAAGAAAATGAGGTAAGAAAGTAATTTTGTATTTGTTTGCTAAAATTAATTGTCTTTGTTTTGTAGCTGAGAGCTTGATGTCAAAAATTACTGATAATTTAGATAGTCAAAATAGCTTAAATTTGTAACTACAGAAGTTAACAATACTCAGGAAATTGAGGCAAGTAGTAATTCCATATTTGTTGGCTAATATTACAAAAATAACACTGGCCTATTTATTTTGTAGTTGAGAGCTTGTTCAATAATTACTGGTACTTGAGGTAGTCAGAATTGCTCAAGTCTGATACTACAGATGTTACCATTACTCAGGTAAGAGTGTAATTTGGTATTTGTGTTTGCTACTGCTATTATACAGTTCTGCATGAATTAAGCTAAAATATAAATCTGTAGTAACAATACTGTAGCTTTAACTAGGCAGGCTCGCTTTAAGCGCGCGTGCGGGGAACTTTTTTCTCCTAAACTTTGCTTTTTAGGCTTGACCCCATTTTATTCTGAAACAACAGCATTAAACAAGCCTTACTTTAAACTTAAGCTCCTAAGTATGAGAAAATTCCGGATATTTGTGCTCCACTATATGTATGTATGTATGGATGGTACGTATGCCCCTTAAACGCGCGCGCGGGGAACTTTTTTCTCCAAAAAAAACACGGCTTTTTAGGTTTGACCCCAGTTTATTCTGAAACTACAGCATTAAGCAAGCCTTACTTTATACCTCCAAAGTGTGAGAAAATTCCTGCGAAAACGCTTGCTTTTCAAGAAACAAAAAGTTGATTCGACTGGTTACTATGGCATTGAAGATCCTTTTCCAGACTTAATTTCAACACTTCGCCGTTTTAGGGGGGATATGGAATGCCGATTGTTGGTTGTCAAGAGCCATTTGTAGTCAGAATGCCGTAGTGTATTAATGCTAAGGAAGCTACTACTACTCCAGGGAAGCTGAGGTAAGTACTTAATTCCATATTATTATATTGTTAGCTAAATATGCAAAAATAACTCTGGCCTTATTTTAGCTAAGAGCTTGTTGTCAACAGTGACTGGTAAATTCAAATAGTCAGAATGGCTCAAATTTGGTACTACAAAAGTTACCACTGCTCAAGAAAATGAGGTAAGAAAGTAATTTTGTATTTGTGTGCTAAAATTGATTGTCTTTTGTTTTTGTAACTGAGAGATTGATTGTCAAGAATTTGAGGTAATTCAGATAGTCAAAGTAAGTTAAATTTGATACTACAGAAGTTACTAATACTCAAGAAATTGAGGTAAGTAGTAATTCCATATTTGTTGGCTAAAATTACAAATAATAACACTGGTTTATTTTTTTATAGAGCTTGTTCAAGAGTTACTGGTTATCAGAATGGCAGATGTTTGATACTACAAAAGTTACCATTAATCAGGTAAGAGAGTAATTTTGTATTTGTTTGCTGAAATAAAAGGTATTATAGTGTTTGCATGAACTCGGCTAAAACATAGTAACACTATACTTAGTTTTATGTTACCTAACTATCAGGCTCGCTCACTATTTGTGCTCAAGCACACCACTAGTATATAAGTATGTATGGATGGTACGTGTGCCCCTTAAACGCACACACAGGTGCATTTTTTTTCTGCTATAAACACAGCTTTTTAGGTTTGACCCATTTCTTCCGATACTACAGCATTTACCAAGTCTTACTTGAAACGGAACGCTTGTTTTTCAAGTCACAAAGCGTTACTGTGACAGATTACTAGGGGAATTGAAAACCCTTTACCAGACATAATTTCAAAACTTCATAGTTTTTTAGGGCTGCTAAATGCCGCTTATTAGGATGTGAAGTGCCACTAGTAACTGGCGTACTAAAGAAGCCCCATTACCTTGGGAGAAGCTGAGGTAAGTATGTAATTCTGCATTTATTAGCTAAAATTACAAGAATAACTTTGGCCTTTTTTTTTTGTAGCTGAGAGCTTGTTGTCAAGAGTGACTGGTAAATTCAGATAGTCAAATTGACTTAAAATTGATACTACAGAGGTTACCACTACTCAAAAAATGAGGTAAGAAAGTAATTTTGTATTTTTGTTTGCTAAAATTAATGGTCTTTTGTTTTTGTAGCTGAGAGTTTGTGGTCAAATATTTCTGGTAATTTAGACAGTTAAAATAGCTTAAATTTGATACTACAGGAAGTTACCAATACTCTGGAAATTGAGGTAAGTAGTAATTCCATATTTGTTGGCTAAAATTACAACAAATAACACTGGCCTTTTTTTTTTTGTTTTTTTTTTTGTAACTGGGAGCTTGTTCAAGAGTTAGTGGGTAATTGAGGTAGTTAAATATACTACAGAAGTTACCATGACTCAGGTAAAAAAGTAATTTTGTATTTGTTCGCTAAATGTAATGGGTCAACTGATTTACATGAACTAAGCTAATGTCGTAACAATACTGTAGTTTTATGTTACCTAAAAGGCTCACTCTTATTTGTGCTCAAGAATATCACTAGTTATTGAACGAGCTTAACAGAGAGCTTAGCAGTTTAGTGAGAGAGAAATACTATTAGGGGACAATTGAAAATCAGATATATATATTTATTCCACCCTAGATATCTTCACAATGATATCTTTAGGTACATGACCCTGAAATAACTCAAAGTTGTTATTTCATGCTGTACTTTGCAAGGTACCCTAGCTAGTAGTCATCTTCACTCAACAGTGCACTCAACAGTGCACTCAACAGTGCAAAGTACCCTGCAACCAGCCAAGCTCACTACTTTTCCAGGTTTTTACAGCTACCTTCCTAAAATGTAGCCTACCCTAAACCAGGTTTGAGCAGCTAAAAATAACAGCTGGGGGTGTGGAGCCCCAACAACCAACTTTAGGCTGTACGTTAGCTATCAGTTCTCCTAACTACTGCTGTGAAGGTATCTAGTGAGAAATAAATTACTTATTACACTCAACCTGAGTGATATGGCTATATATTTCATTCTCAGGCTTTATTTTCA
>WLWD01000891.1_pt1:0-5000 | contig 94603 bp, 90 predicted proteins | sample 6712731 | NCBI WGS metagenome assembly WLWD01 (sample SAMN12718690, study PRJNA576275) | sponge metagenome | isolation source: marine sponge | host: Mycale hentscheli | place: New Zealand: South Island, Marlborough, Capsize Point | collected 2014-11-01
ACTTTTCTTAACAACATATGTTAAATTATCACACATGAACATCAACAACATCGTCATGACAACAAGTGAGTGTAGTGGGTGGATTGGACTAAATGGGTGTGGAGTGGCACTGGGTATAAATAATCATGATAGGTGATTATTTTCAATAATAAAAAAAATGCTTAAAGTTTACATTGATTTTTATATACATAGCTTTTTTTCCCTAATGTACCAGAACAATTATGGCAGAGATGCAGTGTAAGTTAACAAAATGTAGCTACCATAACAAATGAGTGGTTTAATTATTGAAAGGCTGAATTTTAATTATTGCAAATAGAGACTGTTCCACGATATATTCATGGCTGCTTCTTAATTAATATTTACAGGTGAAGTGACAACTAGTGAGAAAGTAAGTGAACAGACAAGCATCAGAACTGTACGTTCTCTGAAAGTACCTTAACATAGAAACAATACTAATTTACTGTATAATTAGGGAGAAGCTCCTGTTGTGATTACCATGAATCCTGTTGCTGTTGAAGCTACACCTAAGGATACAGCCAAACAGGAAAAGGTTGCAAAAGTCCTTCAAGTACCAGCATTAATTTTGCTCCTTATATATATTGCATTAATGCCTGGCTGTTGGCTGGGAATACCTTGTGCTGTAGCTGGCTACCTTTTTGGAGGGCAAGTAAGAATCACTAAATTATGTGTCACACCCATTAGTATGTGCAAGTATGTCTAGTAGCTATACAGTTTGATACGTGTGCTTATTTTCGTATGACATAAGTCTTTATGAAGGACTGCACAAGTGCATATTGCTTCTCGGGACTGATTTATCGCCGTATCCCCACATTTTTTTTTTTTTTTACAGGCTGAAACACATGCCGAAAATGATGAAGGAATACTTTTCAAGTTCCATGGTGGACTGTCTGCTGCGTGCTCCATTGCAAGCATTTTCTTTGGCCTTCTCCCTACTATTCTCTTAGTGTCATTGATATTGTCGTAAAACTCATAAAGAACCTTGCCAGAATGTAATTTTGTATTCGAGTTATAAATTTTATTTAGAACAGACAGGTGGAGCAAGTCAGAATATAACTCACGCTAGAGTTTTCTTAGATACATTCTGACAGCTATATTATTTTGGTTCAATTACTTACCAACAGTATCCCAGAAGAAATAATTAAAAGACTCTTTTGGGCTGAAAAATGCTACTGGCATGTAACTATGGTAAAGAGGTGAAAAGTGAAGGGGCTGAGGCCATCACAATTTCAAATATATAAAAGTAGATGCGTGACCCATGTGATATGACCCATGTGATGTGACCCATGTGACGTGACCCATGTGACCCATGTGATGTGACCCGACCCATGCGATGTGACCCATGTGACGTGACCCATATGATGTGACGCATGTGAAGTAACCCATGTGATGTGACCCGACCCATGTGAACCTGAAGGAACATCTCAGCATAGTTGTTGTTATCAGGCTAAGTAATAATAACAACAACAATAAAAAACACACAAAAAATACATCTCGGGTGAGACCATATAGCATTCATTTAAACCTGTTATATTTTGGTAGTTTTAAACTGTTGCCTTAAATTCAAACACAGTGCACTCTTGCCCCTCAGAAAAATCAACACCAGTGTACATTTACTAAACTTAATTGCTATTCCTAAGGTGTCATGTGCCAAGAAAAAAGGTGATGGACTTAGAGCACCCCATTTCCCCCTGTATAAGTTAGCCACTGCATAGAAAGGATCACCTATTGAATCCCAGACACCATAGAGTAGGAGTTGACAAGAGGTGCAAGAATGCACCGTTACACAAACTTTCACCATTTTTATAATTTACACTTTTCTTAAGCACATAAGATGATTTATCACACATCTCTCATTGAACAACAACAACATCATCATGATAGTGAGGTAGTTTATGTGTGGGTGGGTGGATGGGATTAGGTGGGCGTGGAGTGGCATCAAGTATAAAATAGTGGACGGTCGACAAATTCGCTTATTTTTATATTTTTCTTTTATTATTATTATTATTTTTTTACTAATGGATCTTAAGCAGATCAATATGGCAGGGATGCAGTGTAAGTTAACATTAATGTTCCATAGGAAAAAAAAGTGGTTTAATTATTAACAGGTCAATTTTTATTTATTCACGTCCTGAGCAAGATAAGAAACTGTCCCTAAACAGAGTATTTTTACTTGAGCTATATTCACAGATATCTATTCACAGGTGAAGTAGCTTGTGAGAAAGCAAGTGAACAGACGATCACCACAACGGTACGTCTCTCTGAAAGCACCTTAATGCAGGAACAATACTAATCTACTGTATATTAGGGAGAATCTCCTGCTGTGATTAACAGGCAGCCTGTTGCTGTTGAATCTACACCTAAAGATACAGCTAAACAGGAAAAAGTTGCAACAGCCCTTCACACGTCAGCTTTAATTATCGTTTTTTATATTGTATTAATACCTGGTTGTTGGCTGGGAATACCGTGTGCTATTGCGGGCTACTTTTTTGGAATGAAGGTAGAAGTCATAAAGTTGTGTGTCACACACACAGGCATGTAGCTATTTAATGTGTAACACATGTGACTACACATGTGTCTAATGTTTCTATGACTGAATTATCTCCCCACCGACCATGTAATTTACAGGCTGAAATACATGCTGAAGATGAACATCAAGTACTTCTTAAGATCCATGGCGGACTGTCTGTAGTGTGCTCTATTTCAAGTATTTTCTTTGGTCTTCTTCCCACTATTCTCTTTGTGTCACAGAGCCGGAGCCAGCAAATAAAATGTGGTACGGCTCTAACCATTAAATTAACAGTTTATAACACTTTTATAATAATATGTACAAGCTATCCACAGAGTCTCAGCATTTTAAGAATATCTGGCTGAGGGAACCAATCTTCAAGAACTATAGCAGAAGGAACTTTAGACTTGTGAACATGCTCCTGCTAAACCTGCGAGTTGGAAATTCACAATTACATTTTGGTTTTCATATGGACTTGTCACCATTATATTATTCTGTATGTATCCATGCTGTCTTGCTATCAAACACATTAACTCTTTGAGAATGGGGTTAATTAAGTATAGTTAAGCCTTGCAGAGTTTGACAGAAACAATACAAACTACATTTTTTAAAATTGAGAATAGCTATGAGAAAAGATTTATATACTTTTTATTAATAAATTTGCATATTTGTGTTATGAAAAATTACGGATTAGCTAAGTGGTGAACAAAAAAATTACTTTAAAATGAATCTGTCATTAGTTATATAGTCAGTTGAGTTCCTTTATATAAAATTACCAAACATTCTCTGTCTTATTTCTTTTCCTTGAATAAACTCATTGCCGACACTTAGCATGTCAAGTGAGTCTGTGTATTCTTGATGAATATGCAAAATCATCAAGTTATTGAGACGCTCTTGGCCCATTGTTGATCTCAAAAATGTTTTGACTCGCCTAAAGCAGAGAAAGATCTCTCCGATGCAGCATTAGTAGCAGGCATGACTAACAGGAGTTTAAGTAATTTGAAAACACATGAAAGTGCTACTCTCTGAGGTGGAGACAATTTTGATAGAACCTTGGACACTTGACTTATTGTGATTTCTCTCTCAGCAGATTCTTGAACATAAAGTGAGTGAAAAAGTGGAAGTTGAGTTACTAAATCTTCTTTGCAGAGATCATCTTTGTAGAAAGAATGTACATACTTTAACTCTGATTCGTAAGAATCACCACTGCATGCCTTTAGGACTAAATCTTGAGATTGTTTATAAACTTGATATCCTGGCTGATCAAACCTATTCTTAATTGCTTCAACAATTAAGTCTAAGGCTTCAAAATAGATTTGTCTGTAATGATCTTCAGGACAAGTAGGGTAATCACTAGCTGACAATCCCACCTCAAGATACTGTGGTGCACGTCGTTTTCGAGGCAGACTAGGAGAGCTAACCTGAAAGTGATCTTGATCAAGTAAGATTCGCTTGTAGAATAATTTAAAATTTTCTTCACTGCGCAGTGACAAAAGAACATCTAATGTATGTTTAGCTATCTGTTGCCCATCTGCAGCTGACATAAACTCATGCTGTAAGCTCTTACTGAGATTATCACTGTGGCGTAACAAAAGAGCACCTAAAGATATTCCAAATAAGAAATCGAATGTTAGCATTTGAGTGTTTACGCCAATTATTCTTGCTCTCATTTCACTATTTAGAGATGATTCTAAAGATTCTTCCCATACCCCAAGTATAACTTCAAAATTGTCCAAAATACTTTGTAATGATGAACTACGCACAGTCCAACGAGTTGGACATAACACTCGAAAGCCTGGAGTATCCTGAGCAAGATCAGATTTCAGCTTCTGAAAGATAGCATCTCTCTTGGGTGACTTTTTTTATTAGTTTTGAGATTTCATTTACTGTCTCTAAACTGTGCTTCATCAATTTACACTGCTTAACAACATCTCCGACAGCCAGATTGAGAGCATGGCCATAGCAGTGTGTATATACAGCTCGAGTTTCATCATCGAGAATTTGCTTGGCCACACCATGTTTAGAACCACTCATGTTACTGGCCCCATCATAGCATTGTCCTCGGCACTTGTTTATTGGGAGGCCTAATCGAAGCAAGACATCTTTAATCAAACTCACCAGTGATTGAGATGTGATGGATTCGGTTTTGTAGAGTCCTATATACTCTTCATGAGGCATCAGGCTGTCATCTACCCAACGAATTACAATTGCTACTTGTTCACAATTTGAAACATCCGTTACCTCATCTGCCATGATGGCATAGTATGAAGATTGAAGATTCCTGGAAATTTGACGGAGAATATGCTGTGCCATAATTGAAAGCAGCTCATTTTGAATTTCGTGGGATATAAATTTTAGTTGCTTTTTTGTTAAAAATGTACTCAAATGCAAAGAATGGCCAGAAATAAGCTTGAGTAATTGAATAAAATTGGAATTAGATTCGTCACCACTACCTCGAAGTGGCAAACCTTGA